>Ga0315902_10000675_pt1 | contig 57248 bp, 58 predicted proteins | sample LakEriMetagenome_9_FD_203523 | JGI IMG/M metagenome (GOLD analysis project Ga0315902, IMG submission 203523) | Freshwater fungal communities from buoy surface, Lake Erie, Ohio, United States - Buoy 12 MA117 | ecosystem: Environmental > Aquatic > Freshwater > Lake > Lake biofilm | place: USA... | reverse complement strand
ATTTATAAAAGTGAAATGGGGGGGGGGTGAATTCTAAATAAGGTTATAAATTATTTGCTTGCCAATAATAAACATTGATAATTCTTGGTCTCTTTTCTTAGATCGTGATGGAGTAATTAATGAAAAGATAGAGAACGACTATGTAAAAAATTGGGATGAGTTTAAATTTAAAAACGAGGTATTGCAAGCAGTTGCTGGGTTAGGAAAAATATTTGGCCGAATTTTTATAGTTACTAATCAACGAGGAGTTGGCTTGGGTGTTATGACTGAAGATAAATTAAATGAAATTCACGGTAAGTTGCTCTCAGAAATTACCAGCTTATCTGGAAGAATTGATAAAATATATTATTGTACTGCTGTCGATAATTGCGCTGAATGTAGAAAGCCTAATATTGGGATGGGTTTGAAAGCAAAGAGTGATTTTCCTGAAATTGAATTTTCTAAATCTATAATGGTTGGAGATTCAATTTCGGACATGGAATTTGGTAAAAACTTAGGAATGAAAACTGTGTTTATTGGAGATGAGAGTAAATATGAGGAAGTTGGTTGTTTATTGAATTTTAATTCACTAATTGATTTCTATAAAAGCCAAATAATAGTATAAAATTATTAGTGTGGTCCACACTAATTTGGTGTATTTTCAAATAGTCTTAAATCATTAATAAGTTGAAAATCAACCACTTTACATATTTGATTTTTTATTTATGGGTTACTAAAAAAGGTTGAAAAATAGGTTAAATGTGCGCAGTTTTGTGCGTTATTTTAAATATTAAATGCCAAAATTGAATCTAATTTGCAAAAGACCTTAATTTGGTTTCTTATAATTGTAATTTTTTACAATAAATCATATTAGAGCTAGAATGTGCATACACTTTCAAGTGTAAAAAATTACTCCCCCAAGAATAATTTTATAAAAAATATCAAGAAAGTTGGTAGGGCTTTCTATAAATGTTTTACGATTATTTGCAAAATTTTTATAAGTTGAAAAGAATGTCAACTTGCTGTTGATAAAAAATAGTTTCATCTGAGATTATAAAATTGTAGTAATCCCAAATTATGAAAATATTAATTACCGGTGCCGCAGGATTTCTTGCAAAAAGATTAATAAATAAACTAATTATTGAAAAAATATGTAGTTCATTAATTCTATGTGATTTCAATTATGAAGGATTAGAAAAATTAATAGAAAATTTTTCTAGTTTTGAAAGTAAAATTACTATTTATAACATTAATTTAAAAAATCAAAATTCAGTCGAAAAAATTTTTGAAAAAAATACGCCTGATATTGTATTTCATTTAGCAGCATATACAAATATTATTAACATAGACCAGAAATTTCAATTTATTATTGAAAATAATTTCCAAGTAAACGAGACTATCAAAAACGTTAGTTTGAAATTCAATGTCAAAAAGTTTTTTTATATTTCAAATAATGTTAAAGATGATAATTATTATTTATATGATGCTTTATCTAGAATTTCAGAGTTATATTTTTTTAAGAACTTCAATTGTGTCGATAGTAAAGTTAAATTCATATCTTTTAGAATTGGAAATATAGTGAATTCCAAATTCTTGGGATTAAATAATAATTCTGATTATTTCAATAATGAAATATTATTAAAGTACCCCAAATTATTAATTGAAATTGATGAAATTGATGAAATAATTGATCATTTAATCGATTTATATTTATATTTTGATAAGAAAGGTATTTGCATTTATAATAGTAAAAATACAAATACAATTAATTTTCATTTTAGTGAAAGATTATTAGAATTAACTAAAAATAATAAATCTAAAGATAAGATTTATGAAAGTTGTTTAATTTTACTTGATTGTGCAGTTAATAAAACATTTCATAATAAAATAACAATTTGTACTATTAATTGTATAAATAAAATAAATATTAATAAGATCTTTGACAAAATCCTATTTTCCTCATTTACACTTAATCTCGATTATCAGATATTTATCAATAATTTATTTCGGGAAATCAATTATGAGATAAGCGGAAACCACTTTCTAAAAAAAATTTAATTAAACACGTATGATATTCGTTACAATATTTGTAATTGCAATTATATTAAGCTTATACATAAATATAGCCGTTATAAAAATTTCAATTGATAAGAAGATTTTTGACTACGCTTTAGAAGAAAGAAAATTACATATTAGTCCTACTCCAAATTTAGGAGGAATTGGTATATTTTTTTCTTTTTTATTAATGTTGACTTTTTTCGAAAAAAATTATTTAAATACAATTTCAGTTAATTATATAATTTCTTCCTCAGTAATTTTATTTTTAATGGGCTTGAAAGACGATTTAATAAACATACCAGCTTTCAATAAATTATTTTTTCAAATTCTTGCAGCATTTATAGTTGCCTATTTTGCAAATATTAGAATAACAAATTTGAACGGTTTTTTTATGGTCTATGAAATACCATATTTTTTTAGCATACTTATTACAATTTTTTTTATTTTATTGGTTTGTAATTCAATAAATCTGATCGATGGAATTGATGGTTTAGCTGCCAGTCAAGCAAGCATTGCATCAATAATTTTTTTGATTATTTTTTATTATACAGATCAAAGTGAATTAATTTTGTTTACTATTATTTTTTTAGGATCTATAATTGGATTTCTTATATTGAATTTTGGCAAAGCCAAAATTTTTATGGGAGATACTGGATCATATTTATTAGGGTTCATTTTGTCAATAATTACAATAATTGCTCTGGATAAAAGCAAGTTGTTTTACAATGATGATAGCCAAATTGCAATGATTTTTTCAATATTTATAATTCCCTTTTTTGATACTTTTAGGATTTTAATACTAAGATTAATCAAAAAGAAATCACCATTTGCTGCCGATTCAAATCATCTACATCATTTATTATTAAAAAAGAAGCTAAATCATACACATATAACTTTAATACTTGGGTCTTTAGCAATCATTATCTTTATTTTAAATTATTTTTTACAAACCTTAGGAAATTATATTTTATTGTCTATTGATATAATTATAATGTTGATATTTGTTTATGTTGTAAAAAATATTAAATCATAATACATAAATGAACGAATAATATACTTAAATTATCTTATTTCCTTTTATTAAAGTACGAAATTAAGTGCATAAGCCAAACCAACTAATTTATAATAAGTATACATAAGAATTTAAGACATTGTATGGACCATACACTAATATGGAGTATATACAGGTCTTCTTTAATCAGTAATAATTTGAAAATCAATATTTAGAGAAAAAATTTGCAGACAAATTGATAAGTAATTGAGTATATTTGTTACTCATTATTGAGTTAGTATCCTACACTGTGTTGTGACTGACCGTAGCTTTGCTGTATATAAATAAATCCTATCCTCTCAGAGATCAGTTATTTTCCGAAAAAATCCGTTTAAAATTAATAGCACGTTTGTTATTAAACCCATCTAGTCATGTGTATTTACGTCAATTGGAGAGGGAAAAGAAACACTGATTTAGCACTTTTATCTTTGTATTTTAAATTTTTTTATGAAAAAGATACCATATAGCAAACAACATATAACTGAGGCTGATATTAATGCAGTAGTTGATGTATTAAAGTCCGATTTGTTAACACAAGGCCCTAAAATAGCAGAATTTGAAAAAGCATTTTCAGAATATATCGGTTGCAAATATTCAATTGCTGTTTCAAACGGAACCGCTGCACTTCACCTTTGCGCACTTGCCTTAGGCACTAAAGGAGGCGACAAAATAATCACAACACCAATTAGTTTTTCTGCGACTGCAAACTGTATCAAGTATTGTGGCGGGGAGGTCGTTTTTGTTGATATCGATCCCAAAACCTATTTAATTGATTACGATCAGGTTGAAAAATTGCTGAGGTCTTCCCCCAAAGGCACTTATAGAGGCATTATTCCTGTTGACTTTGCAGGTCATCCAATAGACCTCGAAAAATTCAAGAAATTAGCAGATGAATACGACATGTGGATCATCGAAGATGCATGCCATGCACCGGGTGGATTTTTTGTTAACGAATCTGGTTCAAAACAAAGATGTGGACAAGGTATTAGTGCAGATTTGGCTATTTTCTCTTTCCATCCTGTGAAACATATTGCTGCTGGAGAAGGTGGAATGATTTCCACCAATGATGAAAATCTATATAACAAGTTAAGAAATCTTAGGTCACATGGCATACAGCAAAAACCTGAACTTAGGTTATATAATCATAAACATGGTCCATGGTATTATGAAATGCAAGAACTCGGATACAATTATCGACTAACAGATTTTCAGGCAGCATTAGGCATGAGCCAGCTAGACCGTCAGAATGCTGGAATGACTAGGCGCAGAGAGATTGCAAAGAAGTATTTTGAATCCTTTAAAAATGCCCCATTCATTTTAGGTCAGACCGGTATTATTGAAGGTCATGCCTATCATTTATACATCATTGAATGTAATGATAGAAATGGCTTATATAAGTATCTCTATCAACATAACATAGCTGTACAGGTTCATTACATTCCTATTCATCTAATGCCTTATTATCAGGATTTGGGTTCTAAAGAGGGCGACATGCCCCACGCAGAAAAATATTACAGCCAATGTCTGAGTCTTCCTATGTATCCAACACTATTAGAAGAAGAGCAGGCATTCGTTATTCAAAAAATCTTTGACTTTTATCAAAAAAAATATCAAAATAACCATTCTGAATTTGATAAATAAAAAAAATAGATTGGAGCCGATTAGTAAAATAATTCTTGGTACGGTACAATTTGGTTTGAGCTATGGAATCAATAATAAAATAGGTAAGCCAAACCCTGACTCAGTCTTTGAAATACTCAATTTAGCATATGATTCCGGAGTCAGACTTCTGGATACCGCTGAGGTGTATGGAAATGCGCATGAGTTAATAGGAAATTTTCATAGACATCATCCCTCAAAAAAATTTCAAGTCATTTCTAAGGTTCCTTACGAGTTTGATGGAAATTTTTATACTAAGATTGACCAATACTTGAAAGAATTAAATATAACTAAGTTGAAAGCTCTGCTTTTTCACTCATATGATTCTTATAGAAAAAACAGCGGTTTGTTTTCCCGGGATAGCAAAATTGAGCATCTAGGGAAAAATGTGGATTCAATTGGGGTATCTATTTACACCAATGAGCAATTCAGTGAAGTATTAGAAGATGAAATGATCAACATCATTCAGTTGCCTTTTAATTTATTTGATAACAATAATTTGAGAGGAAGTCTGATTGAAAAAGCCAAGCAGAAGGGAAAAACAATCCATACACGATCGGCTTTTTTGCAAGGTCTTTTTTTTATGGAAGATGAGAACCAAATTACTCGAATCTTACAAAAAGAATTGCACCTGATAAAAGAGATAGCAAAAGAATTGGATATCAGTGTCAGCGCACTTGCGTTAAGTTATTGTTTGCAACAGAAAAATATAGATAATGTGTTAATAGGAGTTGAAACAAAAGAACAATTTGAACAAAATGTAAGTGAAGTTAACACGCAAATTCCGATCAATTATCTCGAAAAAATTAATTCAGTTTTTATTAAGAACCGTGATATACTAAATCCGTCTAAATGGAATTGAATACCATTCTTGTAACTCAGGCTAGGATGTCCAGTACAAGACTTCCCGGAAAAGTGCTGATGGAAATTGATGAAAAACCGTTGTTGAAAATTCACTTGGAACGGTTATCAAAGTGCACAGCAGTTGATAAAATAATTGTAGCTACAACTACTAACCCATCCGATACCATTCTTGCTGAAACTGTTACTAAATGGGGTTTTGAAGTGTATCGTGGTCAGGAAAGCGATGTACTTGACAGATTTTATCAAGCGGTAAAACAGTTCAATCCCGAATGGATAATTAGAGTAACATCAGATTGCCCACTTATCGATCCTCAACTTATTGATAAAATAATTAGGTACGTTAAGGAAAGTGGTAAAGATTATGGGAGCAATGTACTTGTGGAAAGATTCCCTGATGGACAGGATGTTGAGGTCTTCAGATTTACCGCATTAAAATTAGCATGGGAAAATGCAACACTCCAATCAGAACGCGAACATGTAACTCCTTATATAAGATCGAATACAGTTTTTAATGGAGGAAAATTATTTTCATCTGTAAGTTATCCTTGCGATGCTGATTATTCTGGTATCAGGATGACCGTTGATGAAAAGGTTGACTATGATTTGATAGAAATATTGGTTAAAAATTTGGGAGATAATAAAGGATGGAACGCTTATACCAATTACATCATCAAGCATTCACTTGGTAAAGTAAATGGTATGATCATAAGAAATGAAGGCTTAATTAAATCAGTTAAAAATGATTAGTCATGCGTAAGGGACAAGATTTATATGTAAAAGCAAAAACATTGATTCCCGGTGGGACTATGCTTCTTTCAAAAAGACCGGAGATGTTTTTGCCAGAAAATTGGCCATCATATTTTTCAAAGTCAAAGGGTTGTAAAGTATGGGATCTGGATGGTAATGAGTTTTTAGATATGTCGATTATGGGAATTGGTACAAATACACTTGGATACGGGAATGACGAAGTTGATGCGGCTGTGATAGAAACTGTTATGAATGGAAATATGAGTACTTTAAGTTGCCCAGAAGAAGTATATCTGGCCGAGAAGTTGGTTGAACTAAATCCTTGGGCCGATATGGTAAGATTTGCGAGAAGCGGGGGAGAAGCAAATGCGATTGCAATCAGAATAGCGAGGGCGGCTTCAGGAAAGGATCAGGTTGCCATTTGCGGATACCATGGGTGGCATGATTGGTATCTGTCTGCAAATCATAATGATGGTGATGAACTATCCGGACATTTAATTCCTGGGTTAGACCCTAATGGAGTGCCTAAAAATTTGAAAGGAACTGTTTTCCCTTTCCATTATAATAATATTGAAGAACTTGAATCAATAGTTCAACACAACGATATAGGTGTCATTAAAATGGAAGTGGTCAGAAATTTTGGCCCCGAAGACAATTTCCTTCAGAAGGTCAGGAGCCTAGCCAATAGAAAAAATATTGTTTTGGTGTTCGATGAATGTACTTCAGGATTCAGAGAAACTTTTGGAGGGATCTACCAGAAGTATGGTATAGAGCCCGACATAGCTATGTATGGCAAAACAATTGGTAATGGTTATGCATTGACTGCGGTTGTTGGCAGGCGTAGCGTTATGGAAGCAGCACAGAAGACATTTATCAGCAGTACTTTTTGGACTGAAAGAATTGGACCTACGGCTGCTTTAACAACCTTAGATGTAATGGAGCGTGTTAAATCATGGGAAGTTATTACCTCAACTGGCAAAAAAATGCAAGAAGGGTGGCGTTCTCTAGCTACGTCACATAAGTTGAAGATTACTTTAGCGGGCATACCGGCGCTGACAACCTATAGCTTTGATTATCCAAATGCCATGGCTTATAAAACTTTGGTTGCACAGGAAATGTTGAAGAAAGGTTTTTTAGCCAGTACCAGTTTCTATGCCTCTACCGCCCATACTGAACAAAATCTTGCGTCTTATTTTACTGCTCTTGATGATGTATATCAACTGATAGAAAAATGTGAAAGAGGTAGTCTGTCTATTCATGACCTGCTCGAAGGACCTATTTGTCATTCAGGGTTTAAGCGATTAAATTAATATTTAAGAATGCAGTCTTATAAATGTTTATCCAAACAAGTATATGAATTAAATGAGTATTCTATTGTTCCGATTCGGTATGAGGACAGGATTTCTATTATGCAATGGCGGAATGAACAACTCTACCACCTTCGTCAAAATACTCTGCTCACAGTAGATGACCAAAACAGATATTTCGAAACAGTAATAAAGGCTTTGTTTGATCAGGATCAACCTAGCCAGATATTATTTTCATATCTCAAGAATGGAATCTGTATCGGATATGGTGGGTTGGTGCATATTAGCTGGAAAGACAAAAATTCGGAAATCTCTTTTGTCTTAAATACCAGCCTTGAGAAAGATCATTTTGAAGATTATTGGGTAATTTTTTTATCGCTTATTGAACAGGTTGGTTTTACTGAATTACAGTTATACAAGATTTATACCTATGCATTTGACCTAAGACCCCTTTTATATAATGCCCTTGCAAGGGCAGGTTTTAAAAAAGAAGCGGTGTTGACAGACCATTGCCGGATTGGTAATGATTTTGTTGATATATTGATACATACAAAGTTCAATGAAACACTTATAGCTATTAAGGATAAACAAGTTTGTTTACGTGAAGCCGTTATGGAAGATGTTGAATTATTGTATACTTGGGTTACAGAAAAAACTGTCCGGGAAAATTCTATAGATCAGCGTTTAATAAGTTGGGAGAACCATCTCTCATGGTTTAAAAATAAAATGGCTGATACCACATCCCGTATTTATATTCTAGAGACCACAATTAACCAATATCCTTTAGGTCAGATTCGAATTGATTTGAATGACGAATTCTGGTCAATTGATTATTCAATTGATGTCAGATTTAGGGGTACAGGGCTGGGTAGGGAAATCATTAAACAATTGATACAAAAATATCCCCGGTATAATTACCGAGCAATTGTAAAAAATCACAATGTAGCATCCAGTAAAGTTTTCTATAGTTTGGGCTTTACTGAAATGAAATCAGAAAATCTGGCATTTTTGATCTTCAATTACAACAATTTAAAGTAACGGAATGCCGTTCCAAAAAGATGTTGACTGAGGATAGACCTTGGATCCAAAACGAATAAATCAACTAAACAATATGCTTCAGGATATTAATATAGGAAACAAAGTGGTTGGAATGAATACCAGCCCTTTTATCATTGCTGAAATGAGTGGTAACCATAACCAATCGCTTGACAGAGCACTTGAAATTGTAGAAGCTGTCGCTGCTGCCGGCGCTTCTGCTATCAAATTACAAACTTATACGCCCGATACGATGACAATTAAGGGCGCTTTGACAATTACTGATGAAAACTCATTGTGGCGAGGCCGCGAATTGCATGATCTGTATCAGGAAGCCTATACACCTTGGGAATGGCACACACCTATATTTAATAAGGCAAAAGAATTAGGACTGATAGCTTTTAGTACACCATTTGATGAAACAGCCGTTGATTTTCTGGAAGAGCTCGGTGTGCATGCATATAAAGTAGCTTCTTTTGAAAATACAGATTGGCCGTTATTAAAAAAAGTAGCGCAAACCGGAAAGCCGGTGATTATGTCAACCGGTGCCACAACACTTTCTGATGTTGACGAAGCAGTAAGGATACTAAGATCTAACGGATGCAAAGACCTGATATTATTGAAATGTACCAGCACTTATCCATCCACACCTGAAAATACAAACTTGCTAACGATACCGCATATGCGCGATGCATTTCAATGTCATGTGGGTTTGTCTGATCACACCATGGGTATTGGAGCGGCTGTTGCTTCAGTTGCTTTGGGTGTGAGGGTTATTGAAAAGCATTTTACTCTTCGCAGAAGTGATGGTGGTGTTGATAGTGCCTTCTCTATTGAACCTAAAGAATTAAAAAGCCTTGTGATAGAATCGGAAAGAGCCTTCTTGTCATTGGGCAACATACAGTATGGCGTTCAGGAAGCTGAGAAAAAAAGTCTACTATTTAAACGTTCTTTATATGTAGTTAAAGATATTGCCTCGGGTGAACTATTTACACCCGAGAATATAAGAGTGATAAGGCCCGGTCATGGCCTTGCTCCGAAGTTTTATGAAAAAGTAATAGGTAAAACATCCAGCCGAGCGTTATCAGCGGGAACACCGTTAACATGGGACCTACTATGAGTAATTATATTCTTCTCTCTAATAAATCCTGGAACGACGCCTTGTTTGATGAATTGAAGCGTTCATCTGACAATTGGACCAGGATTAGAACAATGGAAGAGTTTACCCCTGAAAATTTAAAAGAAATAGCTCCGGATAAAATATTTATCCCGCATTGGTCTTATATCATTCCAGGTGAAATATATAAGAATTATGAGTGTGTGGTTTTTCATATGACCGATCTCCCTTTTGGAAGAGGTGGTAGCCCATTGCAGAATTTAATTACACGGGGCTATATTGATACCAAAATATCTGCACTTAAAGTTGCAGATGGGCTTGATACCGGAGAAATATATTTAAAAAAAGATCTGAGCCTGTTAGGCACTGCCGAAGAAATCTTTATTCGAACGTCACTAATTATCTCTGAAATGATCAAAGAAATAGTTGATCTCGATCTAAAACCTGTTCCACAGGAAGGTACCGTAACAGAATTTAAAAGACGCAAGAAGGAGGACAGCGATATCTCAAAGCTTAACGAGATAACCGAAATATATGATTACATTAGAATGCTTGATGCCGAAGGCTTTCCTAAAGCATATCTGGATATGGGTGATTTCCGATTAGAATTCTCAAGGGCAAGTCTAAAAACAGGTGAAAATATAATAGCTGATGTTAGAATATTTAAGAAATAAAAAGATAATGCTTGTAGTGGCTCATCCCGATGATGAGTTATTAGGTTTGGGGGCAAGTATGAACCTGCTCATTAATTCCTATACTGTTCAAACGCATGTTGTTATTTTAGGAGAAGGAATTACTAGTCGCTCAGATTCCAGAGATACTGAGGTGTGGACTAATGAATTAAAAAAGCATAAAGCAAATATTCTAGCAGCGCAAAAGGAAATTGGGTACCAAGGTGTAAGTATTTATGACTTCCCCGATAACCGTTTTGATTCAGTAGCATTGTTGGATATTGTGAAAGTGGTGGAAAAAGAAAAAGCACTTTTCAATCCTGCAGTTATTTTTACACACCATGGCGGAGATCTTAATATTGATCACCAAAGAACATTTGAAGCTGTAATGACAGCATGTAGGCCAATGGAAGATCAGGAAACAGAAACCATCATTACTTTTGAAACTCCTTCGGGAACAGAATGGCAATCATCCACTGATCCGCGAAGTTTTAAACCGAATCTTTTTTTCGGGGTTTCCGAAAAAAATATTGATGCAAAAATAGCAGGAATGGAGCAGTATGAGTTTGAAAAAAGACAATATCCTCACCCAAGATCACCAGAAGCATTGAAAGTGCAAGCTAAAAGGTGGGGAATTGCAATTGGGAAAAAGTATGCAGAGGCCTTTCAATTGATTCGTTCAATACAATAACATATTAACTTTCCTTTGACTGATAGGTATTCCATTTTGTTAATTATTGACTTAATGACCATCTAAAGTACATATCTGGTTTCAGACGAAAATTTAAATAGTGAAATTAAAAAATATAGAATCTAATTCTAAACCAGTTATTATTCTTGCTGGGGGATTTGGAACAAGACTTCAGGGAATATTAAAAGGTTTGCCTAAGCCTCTAGCGGATATTAATGGAACGCCCTTTATAAGTTATTTACTACTAAAACTGGTTGAAGAAGGTTATAATAATTTTATCCTATCCCTTTATTATGAGTCTGGTAAACTGATTGAATATATTGAGAATGTGCGAAACACAATCTTTCAAAATTGTTTCATAAGGTATTGCATTGAACCCCAACCCTTAGGAACTGGAGGAGCTATTTCTTTTGTTTTATCAAATCAAAAAATAAATGGAAATTTTTTAGTGGTAAATGCAGATACACTTTTGAATAATGGATATTTTCTTGTTGGTCAATCTGATGGTAACGCTATTGGACTAGTAAGTGTCCCTAACGTTTCTCGTTATGGTAAGGTTGTATTTGATGAGACACTTTCAGTGACTAATTTTTGCGAAAAAAGCGATTTTAGCGAATTTGGGTATATTAATGCTGGAATATATCATCTTAATAGCAATTTATTTGATATTAAATCTATTAATCCATATTCATTAGAAATGGGGCTTTTCCCAAAGTTAGCGGAAAGCAAAGGCATGAAAGCAGTTTTGCTTGAATCCTTATTTATAGATATTGGGGTGCCTGATGATTATTATAAATTTTGTTCAGAAAATAAAATCGAATGATAGATTTAGAAATTTTTAAGATTAGTGAAAAATCGACGATCTCCGATGCGCTTCTTCAAATTGAAAAAAATACAAAGGGGTTCACTCTTGTTTTAAATGGCCAGGATTGTGTAATAGGTATTGTAACTGATGGAGATATAAGAAGAAAGCTACTAGAAGGCATTCAGTTAGACGCCTCGATCTCACATTGTAGTAATGTAGATTTTGTTAAAGCAGATGTAGATACTCCCAGAGAGCTATTACTCAAGCAGCTTGATCATAAAATCAAAGTTATCCCTGTACTGGATGAACAACAACGATTAATAACTATTGTATCTAAAGATCATTTGCCAGAAATGGCAGAACAAAAAGTTTATTCAAGAGCTAAATCGCCAGTTCGAATCAGTTTTGGTGGTGGTGGATCTGATACGTCAACATACTTTACAGAAAATGGCGGTGCTGTTATAAATGCAACTATATCACTTTATAGTCACGCAACCTTAAAATTGCGCGATGACGCAAAAATTTCAATTTTCTCAATTGATCTTCAGGATATTGTTCATTTCGAAAACATAAAAGAGCTCCTTAATTTTCCAAGCAAATTTGCATTAATACAATCGTTAATTAAAGCGATAAAGCCTACTTTTGGTTTTGAATTATTCATTCATTCTGATTTCCCTATGAATTCGGGGTTGGGGGGATCTGCGGTAGTTACCTCGGCAATTTTGGGATGCTTTAATCAGTTCAGGCAAGATAAATGGGATAAATACGAGTTGTCAGAAATTGCGTTTCAGGCAGAAAGATTGTATTTAGGCGTTGCCGGCGGGTGGCAGGATCAATATGCTACAGTTTTTGGCGGGTTAAATTTTATGGAGTTTAATAGTAACCAGAATATCATTAACCCTATTAGACTTAATAAAGAAATATTACTCGAGTTGGAGGAGAGTTTAGTCTTGTGTTATACGGGAACGACACATGACTCTGGAAATATTCACGATGACCAAAAAAAGCAAACGCAAAATAGTAACATTAAAGATCAAATTCAATCTAACGTTGCATTAACTTATGAAATGCGAAATCATTTATTACGAGGCAGGCTGAATGAATTTGGAAAATGTTTACATAAAACTTGGGAATTGAAAAAAAGTTTCAGTTCGAAAATTAGTAGTCCTTGGTTAGATGATATTTATAATGGGGCCATGGAAAATGGAGCAATTGGAGGGAAGTTATTAGGAGCAGGTGGTGGTGGGTATTTTCTTTTTTATGTTCCTTCTTTTAATCGGCATAAAATCATGAATTGGATTAAGGCAAAAGGCTTGTATTATACCCCTTTTATTTTTGAGGAACATGGTTTACAGTCTTGGACAGTAAGAGAAAACGAATAAAATAGAGTTATGAAAATTAAGATTGATAAATTTACAATTGGCGAAAACAGAACTTTTATTATTGCGGAAATTGGCAATAACCATAATGGAGATTTCGAACGAGCTAAATTAATGGTTGACAAATCCGTTGAAATGGGTGCGGATTGTGCTAAATTTCAAATGAGACAAATCAAAGAAGTTTATAGAGCAAGAAGTCTAAAAAAATCCGGCGAGGATTTGGGAACAGAATATGTGATTGATTTGCTGAATAAATTTGAGTTAACAATAGACCAGCATGAGGAAATTGCTGAATATTGTAAGGCGAAAGGTATTTTGTATTTGTGTACCCCTTGGGATGTTTCTAGTGTGGACATTTTGGAATCATTTAATGTCGCGGCCTATAAAGTTGCTTCTGCCGATTTAACCAATATTCCTTTACTTAATAAATTAGCAAACACTCATAAACCTTTAATACTTTCCACAGGAATGAGTAGTACGGAAGAAATAGCCTACACTGTTGATTTTTTGCATAAAAGGAAGGTTGATTTTGTATTACTTCACTGCAATAGCACTTATCCTGCTCCCGTTCACGACATTAATCTTAAGTGGATGAGTACGCTAGAAAATTTTCATCCGCTTGTGGGTTATTCTGGACATGAAAGAGATATTAATATATCTCTGGCAGCTGTTGCTTTAGGGGCAAAAATTATCGAAAGACATTTTACATTAGATCGTAAAATGGAGGGTCCTGATCATGCGGCGAGTCTCGAATTTGATGAATTTAAAAGAATGATACATGGATGCCGTGAAATTGAAATGGCTTTAGGAAATAATACTGATATCAATAGAGTAGTAAGTCAAGGCGAAATGATTAATCGGGAAAATTTAGGCAAAAGTTTAGTAGCCTCAAGATCTCTTAAAAAAGGGACAATCATTTCACCTGAGGATATAAGTGTTAAGAGTCCAGGTCAAGGATTATCACCTCAGAATTTTGAATTATTAATCGGAAAAATTTTACCAAGAGATATGGACTTGGAAGATTTTTTCTTTAAGTCAGATATAGAGAGTCATAAAAGGGTAATAGGTAATTACACCTTTAAACTTCCCTGGGGGATACCAGTGCGCTATCATGATTTTGAAAAATATAATAAGGCAATTAAGCCAGATATGTTTGAATTCCATCTATCTTATTCTGATATGGAACTTAATATTGCTGATTTTTTGAGTGGAACATATGAATGTGGTTTTGTTCTACATGCACCAGAACTTTTTCAAAACAGTCATTTAATGGATTTGGCTACTCCTAATGACCAATACAGAAAAATTTCAATGAATGAAACTCAGAAGGTTATAGATATTACTAGAGAGTTGAAGAAATATTTCCCCAATGAGAAAACTCCTAAAATTGTTGCCAATATTGGAGGTTTTAGTATGGATGGAACACTCCCGTCGGAACTTAAAGCCTCTTATTATGAACAGTTTTTTTCTTCTTTAGCTGAATTAGATACGAAAGGTGTTGAAATTATTCCACAAACAATGGCGCCGTTTCCGTGGCATTTTGGGGGACAACGACATCAAAATATATTTGTCTTAGTTGATGAAATTGTCCACTACTGTGACAAATATGGATTAAGAATGTGTTTTGATGTATCACATAGTATGCTAACCTGTAATTATTTTAAAGAGGATTTCTATGATTTTGCAAAGCGAATTGCACCATACACCGCACATATTCATATAGGTGATGCAAAAGGACTAAATGGGGAAGGATTACAAGTAGGAGAAGGGGAAATGGATTTCGAAAGACTGGGGCGAATACTAATGGACGGTTGTCCTGAAGCGTCATTTATTCCTGAGATATGGCAGGGGCATAAAAATGATGGGGAAGGATTTTGGATAGCACTGGAAAAACTTAAAAATTTGCTTTAATATGAAAGAATTGATTTTAGATGAAGTTAAAAAGTCTATTGACGTTAAAAGTGCCATTCTTAAAAGTGAAAACATTATTAACAGAGTAGAAGATATTGTAAAAGATTGTGTAAAATCTTTGAATGATGGTGGAAAAATTATCTTTTGTGGTAATGGAGGAAGCTTCGCGGACTCACAGCATTTAGCAGCTGAATTTGTTTCTAGATTAAGATTTGATAGATCTCCATTAGCCGCTATTGCACTAGGAACAAATAGCTCAAACTTGAGTGCGATAGGAAATGATTACGGTTATGATATGGTGTTTACTCGCGAGCTACTTGCCCTTGGCAAAAAGGAGGATATATTTATCCCAATCAGTACTAGCGGTAATAGCTCTAATGTTATAAACGCTATTAATGCAGCAAAAGAAAAAGGTATGAAAATTTATGGACTAACAGGTGGTGTTGGTGGGAAGATGAGTGGCATTTGTGATGTAATTATAGTGCCAAGTGACTCTGTTGAAAAAATTCAAGAAGTTCACATTATGTTAGGGCATATAATATGCTATTTGGTAGAAAGTATGATATTCAAAAGAAAATCGAATGATTAACTCATTTGGTATAATGCAAGGAAGACTAATGCCTAAATACAATGGGAGATATCAAGCTCATCCTGTTGGATATTGGAAAGAGGAGTTTCACTTAGCTCAAACTATTGGGATTGATCTTATTGAATTTATTCTAGACTTTAATGAGTCAGCGGGTAATCCATTATTGAGTAATAAAGGCATTTCTGAAATTAGTAATATGGTTCAGAAAACTGGAGTAGGGGTAAGATCGATTTGTGCAGATTATTTTATGGAAGCACCCCTGCACTCAACAAATGAGAAGATTGTAAAACAAAGTATAGAGGTTCTCCAAAATTTATTAACCAACAGCTCTGCATTAAGTGTTACCGATATTGTTATCCCTTGCGTTGATCAGTCATCTTTACAATCAGCAGAAGATATCGAAAGATTTGTGAATAACCTCACTCCTTTATTGGCAGATGCATCTAGGTACAATGTTAATCTATGCCTTGAAACAGATCTCGCGCCTCAGCAATTTTTAAATTTATTGAACAGATTTGATTCTGATAAGATTAAAGTAAATTACGACACTGGAAATAGTGCTTCGTTGGGCTATGATCCATTGGAAGAATTTGCTACATATGGCAAATGGATCAGCGACATACATATAAAAGACAGAAAGCTAAATGGGGGTTCTGTAGTATTGGGAGAAGGAGATACAAATTTTGCTTCATTTTTCACTGCTCTTTCCGGTATTAAGTATGAGGGATTTTTTATCATGCAGGTATATAGAGACGAACAGGGTGTCGATATTTTTGTAAAACAATTTGAATGGTTTAAAAATTTAATAAAGAATGAGTTTAATAGCAATCATACCAGCTAGGAGCGGATCAAAGGGCGTTCCGGGAAAGAACATTAATTTATTGGGGGGGATACCGTTATTTGCCTTCAGTATATTGGCTGCAAAAATGATGGAGAATGTTGAAAGGGTTATTGTTTCAACAGATTCACAGGAATATGCAGACATTGCCAATAGCTTTGGTGCAGAAACACCTTTTCTGCGACCCACTGATATTTCTGGTGATACGGCAACCGATTATGAACTTTTTGCACATGTCATACAATGGTTTAAGGAGTATGAAAATTATCAACCGGAATACTTGCTTCATTTAAGACCCACCACACCATTAAGAAATCCTGATATTTTGGACCAGGCAGTGGATCTTTTTATGAGTAAAAAAAATGAAGCCAGCTCATTGCGCTCAGGTCATGCGGCTTCGGAATCTCCCTATAAATGGTTCCTGAAAGACGAGAATAACTATTTTAAAGGATTAAGGGATGACTTGACGCCCGAAAAAGTTAATTTACCCCGCCAATCCTTTCCTACAGTGTATGTTCCGGATGGGTATATAGACATTCTAAAAACCTCGGTTATTGAAAATGAGAAAACACTCCATGGTAATAAAATGCTTGTTTTCGAATCACCGCATTGCGTAGAGGTTGATACCATGGACGATTTTAAATACCTTGAATACCAAATAGAAAATGATGGTTCTCCAATTGTAAATTATTTTAAACTTAAAAACAAGTAATATGTCAGGTCTAGGTTTTTCACATGTGCCAGTAGAAGTTAGTAAGGTTGATACAAAGTATAGGACAATTGCAACAAAGATCCCGGTTCCTGAAAGTTTACCGATTTTGGAAAGGGTGTATGAAACAGAATCACATTCAATGCATGGTCAGTTGCCTATTATTTGGGATAAGGCTGAAGGATTTCAGGTATATGATTCCTGGGGTAACAAATGGCTTGATTTTTCAAGTACCATTTTTGTTACAAATGCAGGGCACGGAAACAAAAGAATTGTTGACGCCTTACGTAAAGTGATAGATAAACCATTATTGCATACCTATACATTTACCTCACCGGAGCGATATGAGTATTTAGATTATCTTATTTCACATACGCCCACGCAATTTGAAAAAGCATTTCTTTTATCTGCCGGAACAGAAGCAACCGAGGCAACTTTAAAGCTTATGAGGTTGAATGGCCAAAAGTTAGGAAAGAAAAAAGGAGGGATACTTTGTTTTGAAGGCAACTGGCATGGAAGAACCATGGGTGCGCAAATGATGGGTTGGAATCCCGGACAAAAAGAATGGATCGGCTTTCTGGATCCTAATATATATCATATGCCTTTTCCTTATCCATGGAGAAGTGATGCCATGGCTGATCCACGTAAATATTTTCATGACAGCATACAGGAACTTATACTAAAGAACAATATTGATCCTAAAACGGATTTATGTGGCATTATGATGGAGACTTTTCAGGGATGGGGTGCCGTTTTTTATCCAAAAGAGTTTGTACAGGAAGTAGCAGCTTTTGCAAAAGAAAATGACCTGCTTCTCACTTTTGATGAAATGCAGGCAGGCTTTGGACGAACAGGAGAATTATTTGGTTATATGAATTATGGTGTTGAACCAGATCTATTGGCATGTGGAAAAGGAGCAAGTTCCAGCCTGCCACTTGCTGTTGTTTTAGGTAGTAAAGCAGTGATGGATCTGCCCGGTGTTGGTTCTATGAGTTCTACGCACTCAGCAAATCCACTTGTATGCGCAGCCGGTCTAGCCAATATGCAGGCCCTGATCGAAGATGGATTGATTAGCAATTCAAAAGAATTAGGAATATTGTTTCATGAGAAATTAAATGAGTTGAAAAATACCTATCCTGGTTATATTTCATCCGTGCAGGGAGTTGGTTTACTGGCCGCTGTTATCTTTAATGATAAAGAAGGGAAAGCACTAAGTGAGCTTTGCGATCTGATAAGTGTAAAATGTTTGCAAACGGGTCTTCTTGTAGTACATACTGGCAGAGAATCAATTAAACTAGCACCGCCATTAATGATTTCAAAAGAAGCCATGCTGGAAGGTGTAGAAACTTTCGCTAACGCTGTTGCCGCAGGTATAAAAGAATTATATGGTGCTTAATACAAGGCATACTGGTATTGTAGTAACCAATATTGAAAAAGCTGTCAACTTTTATGCAGGATTAGGGTTTCAGTTGGTTTCAAGAATGGTGGAAGAAGGCGAATATATTGATAATCTAGTAGGTCTTAGTAAAACCAGGCTTGAATGGGCGAAACTTAAATTGCCTGATAACTCTTTACTTGAACTACTTCAATATCATTCACATCCGGAGATTATAAATGATCATGCGCTTCAGAATGCAAACAGATTAGGGTGCTCACATATTGCATTCACAGTTGTTGATATGGACCAAACCATTCAATACATCATAGAAAATGGTGGCAGTATTAAAAAACAATATCAGCGTTCACCCGATGGTAAAGTGAATGTCATATATTGTTATGATATGGAAGGGAATATCCTCGAAATGGTTCAGCAACTTCGATAAACATTTCTTTTAGGTAATGTATATCTACTACTTCAATATTAAATAGCTTGTATTTTGAATCTTTGTTTAACAAATCTTAATGTAATTGTAGTTGGAGGAACTAATGGAATCGGGCTCGCTATTGTAAAAGGATTCCTTTGTGAAGGAGCAATTGTACATTTGATTTCGAGAAGCAGAAAAGAAAACGTTGTGAGGGAATTGGAAAATATTACCAAGAGTTCGGTTTTCTTTTATAATTGTGATGTGACAGACGAACAGGCACTTCTTCATATCTGCCATGCTATTATGGAGAATGCGGGGCAAAAGATCGATATCGTTATTTCGAATGTGGGTAATGGCTCCGGTTCACAATTAGCTGTTGGAGAAGCAAATGAATGGACGGATTCATGGAATATTAATTTTAATTCTGCACTTAACGTAACAAGAATATTCTCTCCGGAATTAATTAAAGCAAAAGGTTCGCTGATTTTCATTTCTTCCATTGCAGGTATGGAATTTGTTGGTGCGCCAACTTCTTATTCAACTGCAAAATCAGCCTTAATCAGTTTTGCAAAATCACTGTCGCATCGTCTGGCACCCGAGGTAAGGGTTAATGTTGTATCGCCAGGAAATATTTGGATTGAGGGGGGGACTTGGGATCGGAAAGTTCAGGAAAATACTGAAAAAGTGAAAAATATGTTGAATGAAAATGTTCCTTTGAAGCGCTTTGGACAGCCTAATGAAATAAGTGACCTTGTTCTGTTTCTAAGTTCAGAAAGAGCCGCATTTATAACCGGGGGATGTTTTGTAATTGATGGCGGGCAAACAATTAGTTTTTAATCAGATGGATATGTTTTCTTTAAAAAATAAAGTCATTATTATAACTGGTGCGTCCGGTTTATTGGGCCGTCAACATGTAGAAGCTGTCGCTGGTGCTGGTGGGCTCCCAGTTTTACTTGATCTTGACCAAGAAGTATTAAACCAACAAGTAATTGATGTTAATAAACTGTTTGGCATAAATACCAAAGGGTATGCTGTAGATATTACTAATGAATCAATCGTAAGTAAGAATTGTGATGAGATCATTAAAGACTTTGGTAAAATTGATGGATTAGTAAATAATGCAGCTAATAATCCTAAAGTAGAAAATTCTCCAGAAAAAAACTTCTCAAGACTTGAGTTCTTTCCGGAAGATATATGGGAGAAAGATCTTGCCGTTGGGTTGAAAGGATCTTTTCTTTGTACCAAGTATTATGGGTATCGTATTTCAGGAAATCCTTCTGGCGGAAGTATTGTTAACATATCGTCAGATCTGGGCCTGATTGCACCCGATCAACGATTATATAAAGTTGAAGGCTTGCCAGAGGAACAGCAACCCGTAAAACCAGTGACCTACTCTGTTGTAAAAACTGGGTTAATTGGTTTAACAAGGTACATTGCTACTTATTGGGCAGAAAAAAATGTTAGATGTAATGCCATTTGCCCCGGTGGAGTAGAGAACAACCAGAATGAACATTTCTTAACCGAAGTAAAAAAACGGATACCAATGAATAGGATGGCGTTTAAGAATGAATACCAGGGGCTTTTGGTTTTCCTCCTTAGCGGAGCATCTAGTTATATCAACGGGTCTATTATTTCAGCAGATGGAGGACGGAGTACATGGTAGACTCTTTTTTGGTTACAACAGCACTTGAAGAAACGTGGCAAGCCGATGAAAAAATGCCCATTATTTTTCTTGGTGAGTGGTGTAAACTATATAACCGAAAACAATTATGGCAAGAGCTCGAACATAATGTTTGTCCTTATCATTGGGATGACCGAAAAAAGTACTATAAAGATTACCTTTACATCTTAGACCTGTATGAACTATTACTTGCAGACCTTTCGACAAGTTTGAATAAAATACACGGGATAAATTTTAGTGTCCGGTCATGGCGAATTTTGATTGGTCCATGGCTTGGTTATTTTGTTCAAATACTTTTTGACCGCTGGTGCATGATTGAGTATGTGTGCAAAGAGAAGAATCAATTAAAGACTATTGTTTTGACAGGTCAAGATGGAGCAATGATTCCCAATGACATGAATTCATTCGTAGGATTTTTAACGAGTGATATATGGAATCACTTTATTTATTCTTCTATTTTAAAAGAATTTGAAAATGTAGAAATAGTAGAAAGGAAATATATAACTGATTCTTTGCATGCTAAAGTAGCTCCGGCAACTTCTCTCAATAGTAAGGTTAAAAAAATAATAAAATTAACATACAACCAATTGGCTTGTTATATTAACAAAAAGCAAGCCCCACTTTTCATAAATACATATCTGTCCTGGAAAGATTATCTTAAATTATCTTATCGATTTAAACAGATTCCTGTTTTAGAGAGTACGAATGCGCCTGAAAAAATTAATCCTGATCTTAAGAAGAGAGACTGGATATTAGAGGGTAGAAAACAATCTAATTTCGAGAATTTTGTAAGAAAAATAATTCCCCAACAGATACCTATCTCTTATCTTGAAGGATTTACTTCATTGTTTAAAAAATCAGATACAATGTGTTGGCCTATTCAGCCTAAAATAATTTTCACAACCAATTCGTTTAGTTCTGACGATATTTTTAAAATGTATGCTGCAAGAAAAATACAGAATAAAACACCATTGGTAATTGGTCAGCATGGCGGACATTATGGTATTGGAAAAATCTTTTTTAACGAAGTTCATGAGTTATTGATTAGTGATAAATATTTAAGTTGGGGCTGGACAGATTTAGAAAATCCTAAAATTAAAGGAGTCGGTCAGATAATTGCAAAAAAGCCATTGGGGATAAAACATTCGGTAAAGCCTAACATACTTTTAGTAACTACAACAATGCCGCGTTATAGTTACTTTATGTTCAGTATTGCCATGTCATCTCAATGGATTGATTATTTTATTGATCAGTGCAGGTTTGTTGGTGGATTATCTGATGATATACGAAATGTATTAACAGTAAGACTACATAAAAACGATTTCGGCTGGGATCAGCTTGAACGGTGGAATGAAAAATTTCCGAACCTTAAATATGATATCGCAAAAGTTGATATGAAAATACATATACAGGAATCTAGGATATTTGTTTCAACTTATAATGCGACAACGTACCTAGAATCATTCACAATGAATATTCCGACAGTTATTTTTTGGAACCCAACTTATTCTGAAATAAGAGAAAACGTGCTTCCCTATTTTGAAGAACTAAAGCAAGTAGGAATTTTTCATGATAATCCTGAATCTGCCGCCTTACACATTAACCATGTATGGGAAGATGTAGATGCATGGTGGAGCTCGCCTGAAGTAACTGAGGTAGTAAATAGATTCAAGCGGAATTTTTGTTATCTGACAGAAAAATTGGTAGACAATATTGAAGTTGAACTTAGAACTGCTATTGAAGATTAGTAAAGATCATCTTATGATTGATTATCATATCCTTGTTTTAGTTGCAAGATTATAATAATTAAAAAATATTCATTTATGCGTTTAAATTTTGAATATTAATAATAAATCCAAAAATTTATGAAGTGCTATTTATGTGGAGGCGATAATTTTTCTGATCGTCCGGGTATTGTAAGAGATAATCCAAATGTAAAAGTGATAGAATGTAAAACATGTAGCCTGGTAACACTCAATTCGCTGGATCATATTTCAGACAGGCATTATGAAGAAGGTAAAATGCACGCTGAAGAAACACCTATTCTTAAATGGTCTCAGGAAACAGAAACCGATGACCAAAGACGCTTAGAATTTTTTAAAGCTAAGATGGCAGGGAAAAATATTTTAGATTTTGGATGTGGTAATGGAGGTTTTCTGATAAAAGCAAAGCCTTATGCAAATAAGGTAGAGGGAATAGAACTGGAAGAGAGGCTGCAACCTTACTTTGCGGAAAATGGGTTGATCGTTTGGCGATCTATGGAAGATGCCTTTGATAATAAATGTAATAATTACGATCTGATTACCGCATTCCATGTTTTCGAACATTTGCTTGACCCTATAGCCGTTTTACTTGACCTCTCAAAACTATTGGCTCCCGGTGGTGAAATCATCATAGAAGTACCCAGCAGCGAGGATGCACTTTTAACCCTGTATGAAAATACGGATTTCGCAAACTTTACTTATTGGAGCCAACATTTATACCTTTTCAATAGCCACACAATGTCAGATATGGTAAACAAATCAGGCATGAAACTAAATTGGGTAAAACAGGTTCAGCGTTATTCCTTATCTAATCATTTGCATTGGCTTTCGAAAGGTAAACCAGGTGGGCAAAAAGTATGGGCGTTCTTTGATAATAAACAAATGGACGAGGCTTATGGACAGCAGCTAGCTTCTGTAGGTAAATGCGATACCATACTAGCTTCAGTAAGTTTGTAACCTGTATTTAAATGGATCTAAATGTTTTTCCTTTTTAATAAGGAATCTCTCAAATAAAAAAAATGCTTCAAACAATAAAGAAAATCATTTACCTGCTTAGTAAACGTGAGCGCAAAAGCGCCTTGGTTTTGGTAGGATTGATTGTGATCATGGCGGCTTTGGATGTGATTGGCGTTGCCTCTATTATGCCTTTTATAGCAACGATCGCGAACCCTGAGATCATAAAAACCAATGCGATCCTTGCAAAGACCTATGCGATGTTTGATTTCCAGAGTGAGAAGTCCTTTCTGATGTTCTTAGGTATTGTAGTAATTATTTCATTGGTATCATCTCTAGCTTACAAAGCTTTTGCTACATACGTTCAATTACGGTTTACCCTATTATGTGAATTTACTATAGGCACTCGCCTGGTAGGAGGCTATCTCAGCCAACCCTACACATGGTTCCTTAACAGGCATAGTTCTGATCTGGGTAACGTAGTGCTCTCCGAAGTTAACCAGGTGATCGGCAATGCGATTACTCCCGTGATGACATTGATAGCACAGGGATTATTATCGGCCACTTTGCTTGCACTACTTGTGTGGATGGATCCAAAACTGGCTTTGATTGTGGGTGCTGTATTAGGATTAACATACGGGATCATTTATTTTATCGTGCGCAGCCTCTTATCAAAAGTAGGACGAGATCGTGTTAAGGCAAACCTTGACCGTTATAAAGCAGTTAACGAAGCCTTCAGCGGCATTAAAGAAGTGAAAGTGGGCGGCTTGGAAAAAACCTACACAAATCTTTTTGCCCGTCCGGCAGAAATATATGCAAAGAGCCATGCATCGGTACAGGTAATTATGCAGTTACCGCGGTTTGCTGTAGAAGCCGTAGCATTTGGTGGAATGTTACTGGTGGTACTTTACCTAATGTCTGGTACTGGAGGATTTGCTTCAGGCTTGCCAATAGTAGCAGTATATTCCCTTGCAGGATACAGGCTCATGCCTGCTTTGCAAATGGTTTATGCAAGTATAGTGCAATTGCGTTCCGCTAATGCCTCGCTAGATGTGCTTTATAATGATCTCAATTCTATCCCTGCTGTTATAGATGAAAATACCAGTAGTGATGTATTGCCCTTAATTAAATGCATTCAACTTAAAGAAGTAAATTTCTTCTACCCTCTTGCTAAAAAACAGGCACTGCAAAATCTTAACCTCGAAATACCGGCATTGAAAACCATTGGAATGATCGGTGTAAGTGGCAGTGGTAAAACAACTACTGTCGATCTCATACTTGGTCTCCTAGAACCCGACTCGGGCATTTTTGAAGTAGACGGTGTATCAATCAACTCCTTTAACCGCAGAAACTGGCAAAAAGGAATAGGCTATGTTCCGCAGCAGATCTTTTTGACGGATGATTCAATTGCAGCCAATATAGCCTTCGGACAGCCAGTAGATAATATTGATATGAACGCAGTTGAACGTGCTGCAAAGATTGCCAATATGCACGATTTCGTTGTTAATGAATTACCACAGGGATACCAAACCGCTGTTGGTGAACGTGGCGTTCGTCTGTCTGGAGGTCAAAGGCAACGCATAGGTATAGCACGTGCATTGTACAACAAACCCCAATTACTCATACTTGATGAAGCAACCAGTGCCCTAGATAACCTTACAGAGCAGGCAGTGATGGAAGCTGTGAATAACCTGGGTGGTGATATAACCATAATCATCATCGCACACAGACTATCTACCGTTCGCAGCTGCGATAAAATTTATATGATGCAGCATGGTCAAGTTATAGCAAACGGTACTTATGACGAATTGCTGAAATACAATGAATCCTTTCAAGCGATGGCATCCCGTTAATGCTTTGCATAATTAAACAGTAACAAAATAGAAATTTGAAAAGAACAGTAGTCATTCACATCGATACCTTGCGCAAGGAATATCTTGCCTCATGGCTCTTAGGCGAAGCATTTAAGAAAGCCGGTTACAAAGTGCTGCTTACATCTCGACACTCTACTAAGTGGTTGTTGAAGTTTTTTACACCCGATATATTTGTCTGCACACATGTTTTTCAACTCAATGCATCTGAACTGAAAGTATTGCAAGGGCGGGGACTTAAAATATTTATCAGCGAATCTGAAGGAACAGATCATGAAGTTGGAGTGTCAACAACATATCCCTATGAGTATGCTGGCCAGGTGATTGATTACAGAGTTTTTTCAGGAATCTTTGTCTGGGGTAAATTCAGTTATGATTGGTTAATAAAGAACAGGAATATTGATCCCCAAAAAGTTTATTTGAACGGATCAATCCGACAGAGCACTTTATGTAAACCCGAACGGAAAACAGATTCGGTAGTGGTAGGTATATTGAGCCGATTTGAGATCATCAATACTTTTGACAAGCGCCACCCTTTTGCCAATCTCATGTCAATAGATCCGGAAGATGCAGGGTTGCGCTGGTATTATGAAAGATGTGCAATCGATTCGGAAACATTTTCAATTATCATTAAATTAGCAGGTATCTTAATTGCACAGGGTCATCTTGTATCCATTCGCCCACACCCTAATGAAAATCTGGAAGGGTATCGGTTATTAAAAAACAAATTTGGCACTTCTTTTAGCATCGATGAGTCTTATAGCATCAATGAATGGTTAAGTACAGTTTCTGTAGTAATTGGTACTACCTCTACTGCTTTTACGGAACCATATATTGCAAATATCCCAATAATTTCTACTTCTAAAATCCAACATTTTCATTACTCCGATGTAGACCAGGCCAAACTGATTCAAAAGTTTGACATGTCTGCCTATACGCCGGCAAGTGTATCCGAAGCAGCCTCTCTTTGCATACAATTGGATCTGCTTCCCAAATCTTCGCTGGAACTGGATCAGTATTTCAACCATTTTTACACACTGGATAGCCCGGTTGATCCAATCGACCGAATTGTTTCCGTTGTTCATGAAGATATACAGGCAGGTTCGCATTCATCTAAGCTATCAGGTTATGGTTGGGCATCCTTTATCGTACTCTGTCTCGATATACTTTTTCTTATTATGGGAACGATCCGGTCGCGCAACCTGCGTTCACTGGGAACTTTGGGTATATATAATTATAATAAACTCCTTCATAAGCCAAGCCCCTTTATGAAGAATATTTTAAAAAGATTAAGCTAACCAAACCATTACATGTCGAATTCGGGTCGTAAAATTGACATCAATACTATTCTGAATTTCCTGAATTTAGTAGTATTCTCCCTCACCTTAATCTGGTTTGCGGATGCAGACCCAGATCATCCTTATGTTGATAAGAGCGTAGTATTTGCAGCGGCATTGGTTCATATTCAACTTTTATTATTTTTACGGTATGAAAGAAAGAAGAAGAACCCATTTCTCCTGATTCTTGTTATTGTAACACTTTCCTTTTACCTACTAAGGATTTTCACTTTATTGGCAGATGAATTCATGGTCAGTTTAACATTTAACAGGGAAGGTGGTGAAAACATAGGAAGTAAAGAAATAGCTGCATTTCTTATTTATCTTCATTTTTCTTTATGGGCTATCTTTTTTGGCGTAAAAGTTGGGGATAAACAGCTTTTACACATAGCTAATACACCACCTCCTACACCAATAAAGAGAGAAAAATATTTGAACCTGCTTTATTTGGGATTACTTTCCTTGCTTTATTTTCCAATTGCAGCATTCTTACTTGATACCGATGCTGCCCTTGGATTGGCTATTGGTATATTTTCGGGGTTCTTTAATTATGAAGTATTTGTTATACTTCTTACCATTATGGCGTTTTATTATCAAGACAAAGTGCCAAAAACATATAGCAGATCTGCCTTTGCTTTTGTTGGCCTATTTTTCTTTATGAAGATATTGAATGGTGGTAGTGGCCCCATGATCCGTATTGGGTTTCCCTTTTTCTTCACGCTATTAATGATAACAAAGCGAATAAGGATTAAGTTGTCTTTGCTGATTGTAACCATGGTACTAGTTATTGCAACAAGTTTTTTTGGAACTTTTTTAAAATTTTCAAATCAAAAAATCAACTTACAATTAGTTCAGGGTTTTAAAGAACTTGATAAAGATCAGTATAAGATTCTTTTTAGCCAGATTGCAGCACGTTCTGCATTTCTTGATTTTTCAGTTGAATTGATTAATAATAAAGAGTATGAACGTATAATAAATTTACCAAGGTATGGTAAGAGTTTAGTGGATGCATATACTCCAGGCTTTGATCTTTTTGATGAGCCTCTTACCGGACATGCCCTCAGAGCAGTATATCTGCCATCATTTCCATCACACCCTACTAGAAAAGATGTAGCCGAAAACTATAATTCTGACCAGATCAACATTTTCTCTGAATATTATATTTTATTTGGTCCCGTATTATCCTTACCTATCTTCTTTTTAACAGCTCTTTTGTTTAAACGAGCTTATAATTATTTCGTATTTACAAGAAAGAATAAAATTATTAGTTTACTTTTGGGAGCAACGATATTGAATTTTTTTTGGGTTTGGTTAAGGAGTTTCGGCATTGACTTTATAATTGCGGATCTTCCTAATATTATCTACCCTATACTGCTCATTTATTTCGTAAGTAGATTGACATTCAAAAATTTAATTATCCCAAAGAAAGAAGTTGATAGCGGGCTAACAATCAGTTAAACATATCTGCCTGTCTTAATACAAGCATTTCATATAAAAAGTAATCTATCATCAATTTATTATTCATGAACGTTGTTCGGAAAATTAAAAATGGAATAAGTATCATCTTGGATGAAATTGGCCTTTTGTTCAAGTTAGTTATTGTCAGATGGCCGACTGGTTACATAGGAAACAAATTACGGTGTAAATATTATTCTAGAAGATTAAAGTTTCTTGGTGAAAATCCCGGTCTTCATTTTGGCGTTAAATTGGATAATCCAGACTTAATTACAATTGGCAAAAACTGTCTTTTTGGAGAAGAGGTTACAATTACTGCAGGTAATTGTAACGGAATATTTATAGGCCGTGATGTTGCAATTTCAAATAGATCATATATACGAAGTGCAATTCACAGGTTCGATAGAATTGATATTTCTATTTTGGAGCAGGGGTATACGACAGCCAAAATACAATACAATGGATCTGTCTACAGCATCGTGATTGAAGACGAAGTTTGGATAGGATCTAATGCAATAATTTTATCAGGCGCCAATATTGGGAAAGGCTGCATGATTTCCGCAGGTGCGATGGTAAGTAATACAATTCCACCCTATTCTATAGTTGTAGGAAATCCAGGACGAGTTATTGGGAACAGACTTAAAAAAATTGAAAATAATGAAAAAGTATAGCGAAATCAATATTGGAGATAGAGCACACATAGTTCATAAGATTACAGACAATGATATAGATAGATTTGTAGATCTTACCGGCGACGATAATAAACTCCATATCAATTCAGAGTTTGCAAAAAGAACAGAGTTCAAAAAGCCCGTAGTTCATGGGATGCTTGGGGCTTCATTTATTTCAACGTTAATAGGAACAAAACTACCGGGGGATGGTGCACTGTGGTTTTCACAAACTCTTGAGTTTCTGAGACCGGTTCGCGTAGGTGATACAATCCGGGTTGAAGCGGAGGTTATTCACAAAATTGACAAGTCCAATATCATTGAGCTAAAAATTAATATCCTCAATCAAAATAGTCAGGTAGTTACAACAGGATTGTCAAAAGTTAAAGTAGTTGAAATTCAAGAAGTGGCATCGCTGATCGGAGAGGAGATTAAAAGAAAAAAATCGGCTGTAATCTTAGGCGCTTCAGGTGGGATAGGCCAGGCAGTAGCGGAAAAGTTAGCCAGCGAGGGCTTTGATCTTTTTCTTCACTACCATACAAATAAAAAAGCGATTGATGAGCTTGCGGATAGATTGAAAGATAAACAGGTTAGAATTATAAAGTATAAAGCTGATCTGCTTGATGAGAGTCAAGTATCTGTACTGTCGTCATCCATACTAGACCAGTTTTCGGAATTAACCGGATTTGTAAATTGCAGTACGGTTAGTTTGCCAAATATTAAGTTTGAAAATCTTGAGTGGAGCGAAATACAGAAACACTTTGAAATGAACATTAAAAGTGCATTCCTGTTGTTGAAAAACATATTACCTATTTTTGTAAAACTTCGTTATGGGAAAATTGTTTTCCTAACCTCCCAGGCAATTGAAACACCGAATAGCGAGTGGTTGCACTATATTGTTTCAAAATCCGCATTGGCAGGATTTGTAAAAGCATTGGCCATAGAATTTGCAAGCAAAGGAATTAATGTGAATATGGTTTCACCGAGTATGATAGAGACAGATCTTGTCGCAGACATTCCTAAAAGGCTTAAGATGTTAATTGAAGCTAAAACCCCCTTAAAGAGGATGTGTAGCCCATTAGATGTTGCCGAGGCTATATCTTTCTTATTATCGGATCAGTCAAATTTTATAACTGGGGAAACAATACGGGTAAACGGAGGCCAGGTAATGATATGAGCGATTTGTCCTTTTTAGAGATACTTAAAGAGAATGAAAGATTAAAGAATCAACTAGAGGATAAGCCAAAAGTTGAATTGAGGATTTTATCAAATATCACTGTTAATCAATTAGTACCCGTTCTTCAGTATGTGCTAAGGGATGAGGGTATTAATGCTTACGTTAATATCGGTGAATATGATAATATTATTCAGGATAGCACAACACACCCTAGTGACATAATACCCGTTATTTTTTGGGAATTATGTAATCTAAAAGAAAATTTTGCTTATGAAATAGAAAGTGAAAATGATACTTATTTTCAGAACTTTATAGATAAAGTTCAAGTTGAGCTTAAGATACTGTTTAACAATTTGTCATCTTCCGGCCTTGTGTTATTTAATAAATTTTCTCATATTGGATTTACATCTAATAATTTAAGGCCATCATTATTTGAAAAGTTCGTTGAAATTCTTAACTCCTTTCTTATTGAAAACAGTCCAAATAATTTTTTGCTTATAGATATCTATAAACCTGTTTCGCAAATTTCAATTAATGCTTCGTTCGATTGGCGTGGTTATTATTCGTCTAAAAGCTTATACTCAATCTCATTCTTTAAAGCGTATGCTAAGTTTATTTTGCCGGCTATCGTTTCAGTTTCAGGAAAAGCGAAAAAGGTGCTAGTTTTCGATTGCGATAATACTTTATGGAAAGGAATTGTGGGCGAAGATGGGGTTAATGGAATTGAATTATCTGAAAAAAGTCATAACGGCATTTTTTTCAAAGAGGTACATTTAATTGCAAAAAATCTTGTAAATAAAGGAGTGATTCTTGGTATCTGTAGCAAAAACAATGATGCTGATGTAGAAGAAGTGTTTACTTCACGACCAGATTTCAAACTTGGTAAGGATTTGCTAACCATAAAACGTGTTAACTGGGACGATAAAGCGGCAAATTTATCTTCCATGGCTACTGAACTTAATGTAGGGATTGACAGCTTTGTATTTGTTGATGACTCTGAGTTTGAGGTTAACTTGGTTAATTCAATTTTGCCAACTGTAAAAACGGTAATCGTTCCTAAAAAACTATATGAGTATCCAGGAGAAATAAACAGGATTGCGAACCTTTTTTTTAATCTGACGCTTTCAAATGAAGATTTGAACCGGACAAAAATGTATCAACAGGAGTTTGAAAGAAAAAAAGACCTGGTTGCGGCAAACAATATTGACGAATATTTGGCTTCGCTGCAAATAAAATTGCAAATAGAAAACAAATCGAATGAGTCGTTTGAAAGGCTTGTGCAACTCACCCAGAAAACAAACCAATTTAATCTTACTACAAAAAGATATGCCATAGGTGATATGCAGGGGTTTTATGATTCTAAAATGTATGACGTAATTAGTCTTCACGTGGATGATAAATTCGGGAGTTTTGGAGTGACGGGTCTTTGCATTGTTCGTTATGAAGACAGTTCTGCCTTTATTGATACTTTATTATTGAGTTGCCGGGTTCTGGGAAGAAATATCGAAGTAGTATTTTTAAATGAAATTATTCTCATGTTAAAGAACAAAAATATTTCAATTCTTAAAGCATCTTATAACAAAACTCCTAAAAACAACCAGGTTGAAGATTTCTATGAGAAGCTTGGATTTGATTTGATCTCAGCCAACGAACATTCAAAAGAATATCAGTTAAATATTAATACTTGTAATTCAATTTTAAATTTAAACTACATTACTACAACATGGAACAACAAATAAAAAAAATTATGTCCGAGGTGTTCTTTATTGATGAATCTTCAATCGCCGATAATGCGTCACCTGAAAGTATTGAACAATGGGATTCGATCAATCACTTAAACTTCATAGTGGTTATTGAGGAAACTTTTAGTATTGTCTTTACAGATGAGCAAATGATGGAAATGTTAAATCTACCATTGGTAGTTGAAATAACTAAGCAGGCAATTAAGAGTAAAGGATAAATAATTATTCAATTCCAAGTAGAAAACAGGTTCGGTGAAGTGCATAATCCGAAGTTGTTTTTTCCTTTTCAAATCCTTACTATTAAGTAAGATTTTTCATGAAAATTTAAGTGAATTCAAATGAGCAATAAATCCGAATTTGTAGAACAGATACTATCATATATAAAAGAGCATGATTCGCTTCATTATAAAAAGATCAGAAAAACCGTGAATGAACTCACAGTCAAAAATGAAACTGAGTACAAGCACTTTTGTTATTTACTGTATCAATATTTCAGTGATACCCATAAAACCGTTGAGAGTGTTTCTGCCAATTATTTACAGATGGTAAATGATATGCGGTATGAAGGGATATACTTCAAAAAAAATAAAAAGTATTCTTGTAAAAATCAGAATGAGGCTTATTTGAAAGTTTACTCAAATAAAGAAGTCATGAGTTATTACATGAATGCTTTGTTATTATCCCAGATTCTTTGGGCTCATCATTTTAAAATGCTCATGTACTTTAATAATCAATTAGTTATGGAGTATCTTAAAAAAACAAATTCTGTTCTTGATATTGGTCCGGGCCATGGTTTTTTCTCAAATATCGTAATCAAGAATTTTCCAGCAATTGAAAAATTAGATATCGTCGATATCAGTCTTGAGTCTTTGGAAATGACAAAGAAAATTATTGGCTCCGGCGAGGGCAGGATTAACTATCTACAGAAAGACATTTTTGAACATGAAACGGAGGAAAAATATGATCTGATTATTTTTGGCGAGGTTTTGGAACATTTGGATGAACCTGTAACAGTTTTAAAAAAACTCATAAAGTATCTTAGTCCGAATGGCTACCTCTGGTTGACTACTCCTACAAATGCCCCTGCGATCGACCATATTTATTTGTTTAGGTCTAAAGATGAAATTGTTGAACTGCTTATAAAGTCTGGGTTAAAAGTTACCAATGATTTTGGCTGTTATGCCGAAGATGTTCCGGAGGAAGTAGCCGTAAAATTTGATATTTCTTATTTGTATGGCGCCTTTTGTCAACGCCAAACTGATTGATATTTGATACAAACTTATTTATACTGTTTCATACAAATTTTTTAAATAATACAATAGCTAAGTTATGACACTAAGTATTGGTTCCTGGATCACCCTCAATCACCCATCTATAGCAGAAATCATGGCAGATGCTGGTTTCGACTGGCTTTGTGTTGATATGGAACATTCTGTTACAGACTATGCCGAAGCGCAACAATTAATTCTTGCAATACAATCAAAAGGCATCAAAGCCTTTGTACGCGTTGGCGAAAACAATACAAGGATCATCAAACGTGTATTGGATGCAGGCGCAGACGGCATTATTGTACCTTCTGTTAATTCAGCTGCAGAAGCTAGAAAAGCAGTAGAGGCATTAAAGTATCCGCCAATAGGTAAGCGAGGTGTTGGGTTGGCACGTGCACAATCTTATGGATTTGGATTTGAACAATATCGTGATGGCGCTTCAAAAGAAATTAAACTCATTGTACAGATAGAACATATTAATGCAATTAAAGAACTGGATGCGATCATACAAACAGAAGGGGTTGATGGAACATTCATCGGTCCCTATGATCTTTCTGGTTCTATGGGTAAACCCGGTCAATGGGATGAGCCTGATGTAAAAGAGGCGCTGGCAATTTATGAGCAGACGGTAAAAAAATATAATAAATGGGTTGGCTTTCATGTGATCCAGCCGGATTTTGAATTAGTAAACGAAAAAATTGCAAAAGGATATAATTTTATTGCATTCAGTTTAGATGTACTTTTTCTGGGAACATTGGTGCGGAATCAAATGTCGGATCTTAAAAAATTACAAAAATAATTATGAATATTATTGGAATCATCCCAGCGCGTATGGCATCCAGCAGGCTGCCTAATAAACCCATGGCAGATATTTTGGGTATGCCAATGATTGGACATGTATATTTTCGTTCAAAGATGAGCACACTTCTCAATGAAGTTTATATTGCTACCTGCGACCAGGAGATCATGGACTATGCTGCAAGTATTGGTGGAAAAGCGATCATGACTGCCGACACTCACGAACGGGCATCAGACCGTACAGCGGAAGCACTGTTAAAAATTGAAGAAACAACTTTGCAAAAGGTTGACATTGTGGTGATGATACAAGGTGATGAGCCTATGGTGACACCAGAAATGATTAGTGCTTCCATTGAACCATTAATTGAAGATCCTAGCATTAATATAACCAATTTAATGGCTTCTATGAATTCAATTGAGGAACATAAGGATCCGGCTGAGGTGAAGGTAGTGGTTGATAAAAATAATTTTGCATTATACTTTTCCAGAGAACCTATTCCTTCCAGAAAAAAGGGTGCTACCAACATTCCAATGTTGAAGCAAGTTTGTATCATTCCATTCAGGAGAGATTTCTTACTTGAATATAATCAAATGGAGCAGACACCTCTTGAAATAATTGAGTCAGTAGATATGAACCGGCTACTTGAAAATGATATCAAGATAAAAATGGTTCTGCGGGAAGAAGAAACCTATTCAGTAGATACAGATGCAGATCTTAAAAATGTAAATAAGCGGATGCAGAATGATCCCTTAATTCTGAAATATTTAACTAAAAAATGAGAATATTATTAACATCCACATCTTTTCAGGATACTCCGGGTTCTCATCAAACATTATTGGCTTCCCAGGGTTTTGATGTTATATCTCTACGAGGTCCGTTAAAGGAGTCAGTGATGTTAGATGCCATCGAAGGGATTGACGGATTGATTTGTGGAGATGATGATATCACACGGGTGGTAATAGAAAAAGGCGTTAAAAGTAAGCTTCGGGTGATCTCGAAATATGGAATTGGCCTGGATAAAATTGATACTCAGGCCGCTGCTGATCTTGGCATTCCTGTCACGAACTGCCCGGGTGTCAACAATGTAACAGTAGCGGAGCATGTATTTGCACTTCTTTTAAGCTACATGAAGAACATTATTCATGAGCATAATTATGTGCAGGCTCAACAGTGGAAACGCTTGATTGGAACAGAATTATATGGGAAAACGATTTGTATAGTCGGTTTAGGTAATATTGGAAAAGAAGTTGCAAAAAGGGCAATGGCGTTTGGCCTTGAAGTCATTGCCTATGATAAATATATTGACATTGAATTTATAAAGAATTATCCAATACGTACAACCAATAATATTGCAGATTTGATCAGTGTCTCTGATATCATCAGTCTGAATATCTCTCTAAATGAAGAGACTGCTATTTTGATGAACACTGAGAATGTGAAGCAATGCAAAAAAGGTGTAATTGTGATCAATACTGCCAGAGCAGGTTTAATTTCGAATGAACTTATTATTTCACAAATTGAATCTGGATCTTTTGGAGCGTATTTGACAGATGTATTAGAGGAGGAGCCTATGGTCAAAGATCATCCCTTCTTAAATTATGACAATATCATTATTACACCACATATTGGTTCAAGAACATATGAGAGTGTTGCCCGTCAGGGTACTATGGCTGTTGAAAATTTACTGAAATTCATCTATTAATAAACGAAAAGTGGCAAAAGTAATCGTTTTTGGAGGATCTGGTTTTCTGGGTAGTCATGTTGCAGATCAGCTGACCAGCCGGGGATATGAGGTTGTTATATTTGACCGGATTGCTTCTCCATATCTGCAAAAAAGTCAGGAAATGATTATTGGTGATATCATGGACCGGGAAATGGTGAGAAGTGCTATTGCAGGAGCTGACTATGTATACCATTTTGCAGCTATTGCTGATATCTTTGAAGCAAGAGAATTTCCTATTGAGGCAGCGAATTTCAATATCATGGGCACGATGTATATACTGGATGCATGTCGCGAGCACAAAGTAAAGCGGTTTATTTATTCTAGTACCATATATGTTTACAGTGACCATGGTTCATTTTACAGAAGTACAAAACAATCCTGCGAGCTTTTTATAGAGAATTATCAAAAAGAATATCAGCTTGATTTTACTGTTTTGAGATATGGCTCACTTTATGGTCCACGAGCGAATCATTTTAACTTTATTAATAATGTTATTCGCCAGGCTCTGCTCAAAAAGACTATAATCAGGCATGGGGATGGAAGTGAAGTAAGGGATTACATAAATGTTATTGATGCTGCAACATCCAGTGTTGATGTTTTGTCGGATGAATATCGCAATACCTATATTATGATTACCGGACCTCAAACCATGAGAGTTAAAGAGATTTTGGAAATGATAAAAGAGATGCTGAATGGTGAAATTTCTATAGAATACCAATTGGGTCAGTTAAGTGGACATTATCAAATTACCCCCTATTCTTTCAAGCCTAAAGTTGCATTAAAACTTATTCCAAAGAATTACCATGATCTTGGGCAAGGAATTCTGGATTGTATTTATGAGAATTATCAACTTTTAAAAGCTGAGGGTTTAGAAATGGAATATAATAAGATTGAGGACCGTGGCTGATAATCATATTTATTTATCCTATTTTATGAATGATCAAACACCCCTCTATGGTGGTAGCAAAGGCATTCATGTTTTACCTGACAGATCTATACCGGCCGGTGATACAGCCAACACAAAAATCCTGAAATTTCACAACCATTCTGGAACGCATATCGATTTCCCCAATCATTTTTTTAACCTTGGTTCTACTTCAGAAAAGTATTCAGCAGCTTTTTGGACCTTCGCAAAGCCGCATTTAATTGTCAGATCGACTGATGATGATGAAATTGTCAATTTTACTGACGAAGAGCTTTCAACTATACCTGAGGATGTTGATTTTCTGATTTTTAAATCTGGTTTTGGAGATCATAGATCAAAAGAAAGATATTGGTTGAATAATCCTGGATTTTCTCCTGAGCTTGGAAAAGTACTCAAAAGCAGATTCCCTTTACTTAAAGTTTTAGGTATGGATTTTATTTCATTGACATCATACCAAAACCGGGAATTAGGACGTGAGGCGCACAGACAGTTTCTCGGGGGAGATAAGCCAATTTTACTTGTTGAAGACATGGACTTGTCCTTACTTTTCGCTACACCCAAGTCACTTAATTGTCTTCCACTACTGATCGAAGGACTTGATGGTTCACCTGTCACTATAATCGCTGAAATTTAATCCAATTCAATGAGACCTAAAATTATAATCTATGATTTTGATGGTGTGGTATGTGACTCAGTTAATGTCAAAACAAATGCCTTTGTAGAATTATACAAAGATTACAGTTCAGATATTCAGAATCAGGTTAGGCTCTATCATCTTATGAATGGAGGAATATCCCGCTTCGAAAAAATACGATATTTCCAGGAGGAACTACTAAATATACCTGCTAAAGAAGATGATATAAATCGAATTGCAAGTCATTTTGCCCTGCTAGTAAAGGAAAAAGTAATTAAATCGGAATATATTACTGGGGTTTTAGAATTTCTTGAAATAAACCATAAAAAAGCTTTACAGTTTATTTGCACGGGTACTCCCGAGTTTGAAATTGTCGAAATTATAGAGCGACGTCAAATCGGGCACCTCTTTTCCGGAGTATTTGGTTCACCAAAAACAAAAGAGACCATAATAAAAGAAATTATTAAAATTACCGGTGTGGAGAGCACTGAATGTGTTTTTTTTGGTGATGCGATGACTGATTTTAATGCTTCTTTAAATTGTAAAGTCCCATTTATAGGAATAAACAATGCTGACACAGTTTTTCCGGATGGTACCTTTACAATAGATGATTTTAACGATACTAAACTGAATAACCTAGAACTATGAAAGTTACTGAAGAAGAAATAAGGCCAGAAAAAGTATTCGATGAATATTTAAGATTAACTGCTGCTGACACAATCACCTATTTTAGTGATGTGGAACAGATTGAAATATCTTGCCCGGCCTGTGGCGGGAAAGGACAAGATTGGGCAAAAAAATCACTTTTTTCATATCAGCTTTGTCCTGATTGCCTAAGTATTTTTGTAAATCCCAGACCAATCATGGAGGCTTTCAATGCATATTATACTGACTCCCCTTCAACTAAATTTTGGGCCACTACTTTTTATAAGGTCACTGAGGCAGCGCGTAGAGAGAAATTATGGAAGCCCAAAGCCCAAATGATCAAAGAGCGAATGATTAAATTTGGACATGGTAATCCAGTCAAATACATTGTTGACATTGGTGGGGGATACGGCGTGTTTGATGAAGAGATCCAAAAAATAATGGAGATAGAAACTATTATAATTGAACCTTCAGTCCATCTAGCGGCCATTTGCAGACAAAAGGGTCTGCAGGTGATTGAAAAATTCATGGAGGATATTGTAGTTGGAGAGCTTCCGGAAGGAAGGAAATGCTATGTTAGCTTTGAACTTTTTGAACATCTGCATGACCCAACTCAGTTCCTAACAACAGTATTTAACAATATGGAAAGTGGAGATATTTTTGTGTTTACTACATTAAGCAGCATGGGAATAGATATCCAAACACTAAAGGAAGATGCGAAGGCATTGTCACCACCTCATCACCTCAATTTTCTTAATCCAAAATCAGTTTCAGCGCTTTTGATCAACAATGGATTTGAAGTGTTAGAGGCTATTACTCCAGGCAAGCTCGATATGGACATTTTAAGAAAAAATTCAGAACACATTAAGGACGATTTTTTGAAAAATGTTATTAAATATTCCACTGAAGATGAACTTGCTAATTTGCAGGAATTCATATCATCTGCTGGCTTGAGTTCCCATATGATGATAACGTGTATAAGACCGTGATATGTTGCGATTTCTTAGGAAAAGAAATTCTTATCGGTCGTCACGAATAATTCAATTTTATACTTTAATCTAAATACTTTACTACATACATTTTGCAGGCACAGATACTAACCTATAATGTTCAGGATCTTTATTCGGTTAAGTTTTTTGCAGATGAGTTAAATTCTCGTCCGGATTTTCATATTTACACCAATTCTGATTCAAGAGCGATCGATGTATTGATTTTTTTTGACTCCAGAGGAGTTTCCAGTTCATTCGAACATTCAATTGTTGATAGAATTATTAATTCTGTAAGGCATGAACAAAAGATTTTGCTGGTTGCAAGGCCTCTGGAAATAACTACCTGGATGACCTTATATAACTTCATGAAAATGAATGATATCACACCTAAAAAGGTTGTAACCAATATGGGATTTGTTGACTTTACCCCAAAGAAGATGTCAATAATTGAAAAGAGCCTGATTCAGTACAATTACTATTTTTCTCAAGACCAGGCACAAATTGAATTTCTCGAACATTACAATTCTATAGATAATACAACATTGGATTTATATGTGCAGGATTATCCCGACAGTTTTAAAAGCGAATTTGAATCGAGTTTTCAGGATGTTTTATTTCTCATCATAAATTCTCCCGAACTTGCTGAGGATTATGAATTTAGCAGACCCAGGCCGCAGTCATTTTTTAAAAGCCTGCAAAAGGGAAATGATTTTAATAGGGAATTTCATCTTCGAAAGGAGGTTTTTGATTTTAAAAATTTTACAACTGAAGAAACATATGATGGGGTTCATTATACCAATAAAGGCAACGAACTTATTTTTTCGGCATTAAGTCCGTTTTTATAGTTTTGTAAATTGTATAGGTATAATTGAAAACTTTAGTAATTCAAACAGATAGACTTCCGATAACTCATCAGCCAGATAGCTTGGTTTATCATTGGTATGGAATCAATCAGAGTGATGGTGTAAATTCTATCCCCGACTACATTGAATTACATTCAGACCGTATTCGGAGCAGGTATGTCAAATTTGTTTACGAGTTAGCTGAGAAAAATTTCAATGGGATAACTTTGGCAGAATATTTCGATTTTGAGGGATATAGTTTGTGGTGGATGTCAACAATAGTCGAAAAGAATTTGGTTAAATCACCTGAAATTTCTGATTGTATAAAGCTTATAGCATTACAGGAAATAATTTCAATAAATAAACCTGCCATTTTAAGCTTAGACTCAACTGATAAGTCATTAAAGAAAGCAATTGCTAATCTTTGCTATGAGTACAATATCCAATTTGAGGATGCTTCAAAAGGATCTATTCTTAAAAACAGCACCAGAAAGCTGTTAGTACCCGCATTTGTAAGAGGAATTATATACCTGTTTAATGTGGTCTGGAAATTCTGGCCGCTCAGAAAGCTGAATCGATATAGTTGGCATATTGGTGCAGATCAGGTTTTCATCTTTTCACAGTTTATTAACTTTGAACTGAATGAATTCCCGCCATATCTCAATTCGAAATATTGGGAAATTTTTCCTGAGTTTTTGAAAGAGAAAGGGGTCAAAATGAATTTCATGAATATTTTTCATTTTAACCATCTTACTCCCGACACTAAGTCGGCAATGTCTGTCTTAGAAAAGATCAATGATTCAACTGCACAACATAATCAGTTACATCAATTTCTCTACAAAAGTCTCAGTTTTAGATTAATAATAAGGGTGGTTTTAAATTTTATTTCCCTGACATTCAAAACCAAATTTCGTGAAGAGAAAAATCTCTTTAGGTCAGAAGATCTTAAGATTAATTTCTGGCCTTTGTTAGAGAATGATTGGAATGACTCCTTAAAGGGGAGTGTGTTGGCAGAAAATTTATTTTTTATTGCATTGATAGATAAGTGCATTAAGGATTTACCTCAACAGAAATTGGGGATTTATCTACAGGAAAATAATGGTTGGGAAAGGGCTTTTATTCAGGCATGGAAGACTTATCAAAAATCTAATCTTATTGGCGTGCCACATACCACAATTCGGTATTGGGATTTAAGATATATTGATGAAGAAAAAATATTTGCACAATCAAACGGTTTGAAGCTGCCCCGGCCTGATTTTATGGTTGTCAACGGGCCTGCTGCAAGCAAAGTCTTGCTGGGATCAGGCTTTAATCCAGAAGAGATTTTGGAGGGTGAAGCACTGAGATATTTGAAAGATGAACCTAGCATAATTGAAGAACAAGCTATCCGGAATAAAAAGATATTAAAAAGCAGTAAAAAGCGAATTATTCTCTGTGGTGATATCGATTCCAATTCTACAAACGCTATGCTGGAATGCGTTGAAAGTGCCTTAGGTTCAATCAAGGCATCAGGACACCAATTAGATTTAGATGTAGTTTATAAATCACATCCGGTAACAAAAGTAGATCCGAAAAAGTTCGAGATCCCTTTTTTAAATGAGACTAAAGAGGACTTGAATCATATTCTGCCTTTATTTGATATTATGATCGCTACCGACTCAACTTCTGCGGGCGTTGAAGCCTATTTAGCCGGTTTGAAGGTTATCGTATTCATCTATTCTCAAAGAGTGAATTTTAGTCCTTTAAAGGGTGTGGATGAAGTATTATTTGTGAGCAACGAGCAATCTTTATCAAAAATATTGCTTTCGGGAGATTTGCTCCATAGTAATATTAAGCCAGAGCCTTTTTTTTGGACAGACAAAAAACTGCCTAAATGGAGTAAAATATTTAAAGATGCAGGATATTCAAATTTTAATTAATTACATAAATGGACGAAGGTAAATTCAAGGGTAAAACCGTATTGGTCACAGGTCACACCGGGTTTAAAGGGTCATGGCTCGTCGTCTGGCTGAAAATGCTAGGTGCTAAGGTAGTTGGTGTAGGATTGGATCCATATACAATCCCATCAAATTTTGTGGCCTCATCTGTTAAGGAGGGTATAGAGGATCGCCGCGAGGATATTCGAAATGTGGATCAACTATCTGAGATTATTACCAGCACAAAGCCCGATTTTGTGTTCCATTTGGCGGCACAGGCGCTTGTTCGAAAGTCATACACTGATCCCGGAGAGACATGGGAAACGAATGTAATGGGCACCCTTAATGTGTTGGAAGGACTACGTAAGTTAACCACTCCCTGCACTGCCATATTTATTACCAGTGATAAATGTTATGACAACGTGGAGTGGGTTTGGGGTTACAGGGAAAACGATGCCTTGGGGGGGCCAGATCCTTATAGTGCTTCTAAAGGTGCAGCAGAACTAGTTATTAAATCCTACGTAAAATCCTATTTTCACAAAGAAAATACTTTAGTTAGAATTGCATCAGCCAGAGCCGGAAACGTAATCGGAGGCGGTGACTGGTCGGTTGATCGTATTGTACCCGATTGTGTAAAGGCCTGGTCAGATGGAGAAACCGTAATGCTTAGAAATCCTCATGCAACACGTCCATGGCAGCATGTGCTGGAGCCTTTAAGTGGGTACTTATCATTAGCAGTTCATTTAAGTGAAAGGCTGGAACTCCATGGCGAGGCTTTCAATTTTGGCCCTCAAGCACAGCAAAACAAGAGCGTTCTGGAACTGGTTGTTGCGATGCAAAAAACTTGGGAAAGGGTGAGGTTTGAAGATGTCTCCGGAACAACTAAAGGTCCATATGAATCTGGATTACTTAAATTAAATTGTGATAAAGCTTTGCATCTGTTAGATTGGCATGCTGTAATGAATTTTGATCAAACAGTTGAATTTACAACTGAGTGGTTTAAAAACTATTACGGGCATTCTAACAAAATGAAAGATTTCACAATGGAACAAATACAAAAGTATAGAGAGATCGCCAAAAAACAAGGAATGTCATGGGTGAAAGCCTTTTAAATAAAATTCAAATTACCCCTTTAAGAAGGATAAGTACACAGGGGGGAGATGTATTGAAGGTTCTTATGAAAGAAGAAGATTCATTCAAGAATTTTGGAGAAGCATATTTTTCGGAAGTCTACGCTAAAGCCGTTAAGGCATGGAAGTTGCATAGGCGCATGACATTAAATTTAGTTGTTCCTGTTGGGATGGTTAGATTTGTTTTTTGCGAAGAGAGGAATGGTGTAATGGAGTTTAGAACAATTGAAATCGGGTCAGAAAATTATGCAAGAATTACTGTTAGTCCCGGTATATGGTTTGGTTTTAAAGGTATAGCAAAAGGAGTTAGCTTGGTGCTAAATATTGCAGATATAATGCATGATCCTGACGAAGTGGAACGTCGGACTGTTGAAACAATAACTTATAATTGGTAAATACATGAAAGTAGTTTTATTAGCTGGAGGATTTGGGACAAGACTCTCGGAGTATACAGGCATTATTCCAAAGCCGATGGTTCCGGTAGGTGGAAAGCCAATTTTATGGCATATCATGCAAATTTATGCAAAATTTGGGCACAAAGATTTCTATGTTGCACTAGGTTATAAAGCCGAAGTTATCAAGGAATATTTTCTAAACTACCGAGCACTAAATTCAGATTTCACAATCGATCTTGGTTCTGGCATTACAACCCATCACCAGGTTAACTCAGTTGATTGGAATGTAACCCTGGTTAATACAGGTGCCTCCTCCATGACTGGGGGAAGAGTGAAGAGAATGCAGAAATATATTGGGAACGAGCCATTCTTATTAACCTATGGAGATGGGGTTGCTGATATTAACCTGGATGAAGTACTTAAATTTCACAAAAGTCATGGTAAGATGGTCACCATGTCCGCTGTTCGACCCACCGCAAGATTCGGCGAATTAGAAATTGATGCTGGACTGGTAAAAAGTTTTAAGGAAAAACCACAGCTTCATGAGGGCTGGATAAACGGCGGCTTTTTTGTTGTAGAGCCGGCTTTTTTTGAGCTTATTCAAGGCGACGATATGATGTTAGAAAGGGAGCCGCTCGAAAAGGCAACTCAAATGGGTGAACTTATGGCATATAAACATGAAGGATTTTGGCAGTGTATGGATACTAAGCGAGATCAGGAACTACTTGAAGATTTGTTTGCCAAAGACAAATGCCCCTGGATATAATTACTGAATGAAAGTATTAATAAGCGGCGGTTTTGGTTTAATAGCCGGAAGATTAGCCGAATTATTTTCAAATTCGGGACATGAAGTTTGGTTGGCCAGCAGAACCTCAAAGACTAAGGTAAACTCATTATCCAAAATCAATTTAATCAAAATTAATTGGGATGATGAAGTTGGTCTGGAAAGGATTTGCTCGGGTATGGATATTATTATTCATGCCGCAGGAATGAATGCCCAGGATTGTTTTATCAGTCCTACAGAAGCGCTCTATTTTAATGGCATCGTAACAGCGCGTTTTGTCAATGCTGCCGTGTCCCAGTCTGTAGAAAAATTTATTTATATCTCAACTGCACACGTTTATTCTGCTGATCTCGATGGCCAGATATCAGAAAAATCTTGTGCAACAAATTTACATCCTTATGCTACGAGTCACCGAAGTGGCGAGGATGCAGTTTTGTTTGCAAATCAACAAGGGAAAATTCAGGGAATAGTAACCAGATTGTCTAATTCTTTTGGCTACCCTATTAGTGTTGAAACTAATTGTTGGAGCCTCTTAATAAATGATTTATGTCGGCAAGCTATTCAGTTAGGGGTCTTGTCATTGAATACTTATGGTACTCAGCATCGCGATTTTATAAGCTTGAAGGAAGTATGCAATGCAATACTTTTTTTATCTGAAACTAAAATCACAGATGCTTGTCAACCAATATTTAATATTGGATTAGGTAAGTCTGCAGCAATTATTGATATATGTAATTTAGTTCAGAACAGATGTAATCAAATTTTGGGTTACAAACCTGAAATTTTAAGACCCCTTACAGACAAAATGGAGGAATTTAAGCCATTTATGTATCAAATTGAAAATTTATCACAACTCGGCTATATGATTTCAGATGATATTTCATCCGAAATAGATGAATTACTAAGATATTGTTCTGTTAACTTTAAGCGTCAGTGAAGTATTATTGAAACTCATGCAGCCGCTTATCTCAATCGTGATTCCAAGTTATAATCATGCTCGCTATATAACAAAGGCCATTGATTCAATTTTAAGTCAAACTTTTTTGAATTGGGAAGTTATTGTAGTTGACAATTATTCAACAGATGAAACAGACAGTGTTCTGGAGAACTATAATGATAAGAGAATTCGATGCTTTAAGATTAATAACGAAGGAGTAATTGCGAAGTCGAGAAACAAAGGGATCCAGGAAGCAAATGGTGATTGGATAGCTTTTTTAGATTCAGATGATTGGTGGACAAACGTAAAATTAGAGCAATGTCTCAATGTAATGAGCGAGAATATTGACTTTATTTATCACGACATGAATATTTTTTATGATGGTGAGGAAAGGGTATCGGAAAAAGTCATGAGATCAAGGTATTTAAATAAGCCAGTACTAAGAGATTTAATAGTAAAAGGAAATTGTATCATTAATTCATCGGTAATAATCAGGAAGTCACTGTTAGTCCATGTTAATGGAATGGCTGAGCGAAGGGATTTGATTACTGCGGAAGATTACCATTGCTGGTTAAAAGTTGCAGAGTTAACAAATAACTTTTTCTATTTAAATAAGTCACTTGGTATTTACAGGATACATCAACAGGGCATGTCACAAAGAGATGTTGTTAAACAAACACAATTGGCAGTGGAAGATTTCATTGATTGTTTGAGTGTTCGTGATGAGCTCTATGCTAGAGCTTTCATTAGTTATTTTAGAATGGTAAATAGACAGCAAGTAATATCGTCTTCTGATCTAATGGAAGAAATGTTATTCTGTGTTAGATATGGGACAATGGGTATTAAATTTAAATCTATTGCATTTTCTATAAAAATGTACTTAAAAAGATTGATTGGAAAGAGGATATAGAGTTTTCAAATGTTAACTTTGCATACTAATAGATAATTTTATTGAATTTATGACAAGGAGCGTCTGCGTAGTTGTAACTACCTACAATCGGCCTGGAATTTTGGGAAAGAACATCGATGCTTTATTAAGTCAGAATTTAGACGAGGACGTTGATTTGGAGATCATCATTGTTGATGATCATTCGAAAGAGGAAAATAGCCTACTAGCTAAAGAAATCGCAAACAGGAGTCCAATTATTAAATATCATCGAAATGAGACGAACAATGGTTTAAGTGCATCCAGAAATGCTGGTGCATTTATTTCAAAGTCTGAATTTATTCTATTTCTGGATGACGATATTATTGCAGAACCCGGATATGTGATGGGGCATGTTAATATTTTGAGTAAATACCCAAATGTGGCTACTGTGGGGAGCCTAAGGTTTCCCCCAGATCTGACTAAAGATAATAACTTGATGAATTATCTGACTTCAAGGGAGTTGAGACAACGTAATTTCGATGAAAATTTTTTGTCGGATCTGTCTCCTCAATATTTAGGTGGGGGAATATGTGGCATGAGTAAAAATACTTTTAGCCTTGTGAAGGGTTTCAGTGAGGATTATCTTTTTTATGGTGGAGAGGACGTTGAAATGGGTTATATGCTTAGCAGGAATAATGTTAGAATTGCATATGCAGAGTCAGCAAAGGCTGATCATTTTGATTCAGTTATTATAGATAGATATAGAAATAAATATATTGAATCTGGTAGGGAGGGTATTAAATTAATGTTAAAGAAAAACCCTTATTTTTATAATAATTCCAGTATCAGATACATTCTACCAATTAGTCCGGACGATTCGTTTTCAGATCGATTTTGTAAATTCGCCGTTTCAATCGCTTTAAGTTCTTACACTGAAATAAGTTTGAGGTTTATTGCAAAATTGACAAACAGATATTCACTTCTATATTCAAAGTATTTATATCACTGGTTATTTGCTTGCTGGATGTTTGATGGAATAAAAGACGAAAAGTTTATTGCAAAATCAGCTGTGGAATATAATGGTTAATGTGAATTGACTGCCGAATGATTGCCCATGTTTATTCATATGAAATATTAATTATTTAAAATTAAATGAAGCACGACGAAACGCATTATAGAATTTGTTCGAATTGTATTATGGATACTACAGCACCGAACATAACTTTTGACGAGAAAGGACACTGTGAGTATTGCCAAAATTATTATGATAATATTTTGCCTAATTGGCATACCGATGAAAAAGGTCAATCTCAGCTAATGGCAATAGTTGATAAAATTAAAGAGGAGGGGAAAGACAAAGACTATGATTGTTTAATGGGGATTAGTGGAGGTGTTGACAGTAGTTATATGGCATACTTAGCAAAAGTTAAGCTAGGCTTAAGACCACTCATTTTCCATATAGATGCTGGTTGGAATTCACAGCAAGCGGTGAATAACATTGAAAAGATTATAGATAAGCTAAATTTGGATCTTCATACCGAAGTGATTAATTGGGAGGAAATGAAAGACCTGCAGGCCTCGTTTTTTAAGGCTCAGGTATGTCATATCGACACTCCACAGGATCATGCGTTTGTGGCGGCCCTTTATAATTTCGCGGCCGAACACGGATTTAAGTATATATTAAATGGTGGGAATATTTCTTCAGAATGTGTTAGAGAGCCGCTCGATTGGCATTATCATGCATCTGATCTCCGACAAATACATGACATCCATAAAAAGTTTGGGACAAGACCATTGAAAACATTTCCTCTAGCAAACATATTTAAATACCGAATTTTTTATAAATATGTCAAAGGAATTAAAGTTATCAAGCCTTTAGACTTTGTACCTTATGAGAAGGAAAAAGCCATGGAATTCCTGGAAAAGGAATTTGGATGGCAAAAATACGTACAAAAACATTATGAATCCAGATTTACAAGGTTTTACGAAGGATACTGGATGCCTAAAAAGTTTGGGTACGACATCAGGAGAGCACACTATTCTAGTTTGATCTTAACAAATCAAATGACACGTGATGAAGCACTCGTGAAGGTCGCTGTTAAACCAATAGATGATGATACAGCGAAAGCGGATTTTGAGTATGTTGCAACAAAATTAGGATTTACTGTAGAAGAGTTTCAGACTTTAATGGATGGTAAAAACAAGACCTTTAGGGATTACAAAAACAATATGTTCTTTATTGATTTAGGTATACGGATGATGAGGTTCTTTGGGCTGGAAAGAAAGATTATAAAATGATATCGATAGTTGATTATGGCTTGGGTAATTTGAAGGCCTTTGCAAATATTTATAAAAGACTTATTATTTCTGCAGAAATAGTAACTACCGCAGAGGAATTGAAAAAGTCTGAAAAGATCATTCTTCCAGGTGTCGGTGCATTTGATCATGCTATGGAGCGATTGAATAATTCCGGCCTACGCGATACCCTAGATGATTTGGTTTTAAATAAAAAAATTCCAGTTCTCGGCATTTGCGTTGGAATGCAGATGCTCGGAAATTCTAGTGAAGAAGGAAAATTAAGTGGATTGAAATGGATAGATGGAGAGGTTAAATTATTTGATGTCAACTCCATAAAACATACAACAAGGCTTCCTCATATGGGCTGGAATGATGTGAGACCCACAAAATTGAATCCTATAATGGAAGGGCTTCATAATAATGCAATTTTTTATTTTCTTCACTCTTATTATTTTTCATGCAACAACCCTGATGATGGCATTGCAGTAAGTGATTATGGATTTCGCTATACTTGCGCAGTAAATCATGATAACATTTATGGGGTGCAATTTCATCCTGAAAAGAGCCATAATTATGGCATTCAATTACTTAAAAATTTCGCCAATCTAGGACTATGTTAAGACCACGAATAATACCTTGTTTATTAGTTCATGACAAGGGACTTGTAAAAACGGTTCAGTTTAGTTCCCCAAAATATGTTGGAGATCCTATCAATGCAGTTCGTATTTTTAATGAGAAAGAGGTGGATGAGATTATGATTCTAGATATTGATGCGACAACGAACGGGAATGAGCCGGATTATAAAATGATAGAAAATCTGGCAGCTGAATGTAGAATGCCATTATGTTATGGAGGAGGGGTTAAAACCGTAGATCAGGCACAGCGCATATTCTCACTTGGAGTTGAAAAAGTCGCTATCAGTTCTGCAGGGGTCAATAATCCTACTTTAATTGCTGAAATTGGATCACGTGTAGGCAGTCAAAGTATTGTAGTTGTACTTGATGTAAAGAAAAGCAATTCGGGTATCTATGAGATTTGGACAAACAATGGAAAAAAGAATACCGGCAAAGATGCTATTGCCTTTACAAAACAATTGGAAAGTTTTGGTGCAGGAGAAGTCGTAATTAATTCAATCGATAATGATGGTCAAATGAAAGGATATGATATGGATTTGGTTCATTTTATCCGCGAAAGCACGCATCTGCCCTTAACAATTCTGGGAGGTGCGGGCAAACTTGAAGATATAGGGGCATTAATAGCTAAATATGGAATTATTGGAGCTTCAGCGGGTAGTCTTTTTGTATTTAAAGGGGTTTTCCGAGCAGTATTGATAAATTATCCTGATCAGCAACTCAAGTCAACTCTTATAAAACAATCAATGAAAATGAATTGAAAAGTTCATGTTGTGAAACTAAAAACAAAAAACGATAATGTTTAAAGATAAAATACTATTAATAACGGGAGGTACTGGTTCCTTTGGAAATGCCGTTTTACAACGATTTTTAAATACTGATATCAAAGAAATAAGGATATTCAGCAGGGATGAGAAAAAGCAGGATGATATGAGAAACATACTGCAAAGTGACAAAGTCAAATTCTATATAGGAGATGTAAGAGATAAGGATAGTCTCGATTACGCTATGTCTGGCACTGATTATGTTTTTCACGCAGCAGCCCTAAAGCAGGTACCCTCTTGTGAATTTTATCCTATGGAGGCTGTCAAGACAAATATTATGGGGACTGATAATGTCCTTAATAAAGCAATACAGCATAAAGTGAAGAAAGTGATCTGTTTAAGTACAGATAAAGCGGTTTATCCCATTAATGCTATGGGGATATCAAAATCGATGATGGAAAAAATAGCCGTTGCTAAGTCAAGGATTAGTTCTGAAACAATGATTACTTGTACAAGATATGGCAATGTTATGGCTAGTAGAGGCTCAGTTATTCCACTTTTTGTATCCCAAATTAAACAAGGAAAGGATCTCACTGTTACAGATCCCAATATGACCAGATTCATGATGACCCTTGAAGATGCTGTAGAACTCGTTCTTTTTGCATTTAATAACGGCAAAGGTGGTGAAATATTTGTTCAGAAGGCGCCTGCATCAACAATTGAGCAACTTGCATTGGTTTTGATCAAGATGTTCAACAGTACTAGTCAAATTAGGTCCATTGGCACCCGGCATGGCGAGAAACTTTATGAAACTCTTTTGACTCGGGAAGAGTTCACTAAGGCGCAGGATTTGGACCAATATTACCGAATAATGCCCGATGATCGGGATCTCAATTACAGCCAGTATTTTTCAGAAGGAGATAGCACTATTGCAAAGATGGATGATTATCATTCGCACAATACATATCGACTCAATGATGGAGAACTGGAAAACCTCTTATTAAAATTGGATTTTATAAAGTCTGAATTGGGTCTGGAATGAAGAAATTGAAGATTGCTACAATAGTAGGTACCAGGCCGGAAATAATCCGTCTAGCTGAGTGTATTAAGAGAATGGATCGTTTGTTTGATCACGTTTTAATTCATACCGGCCAAAATTATGATTACAATTTAAATGAAATATTCTTCGAAGAGCTTGAGTTACGTAAGCCTGATTATTTCCTGGGTGTTGCCGGTCAGCATCTGGGTGAGACCATAGGAAATATCATATCAAAAACGTATCAGGTATTCATTGATGAAAAACCTGATGGTGTATTAGTTTTAGGAGACACAAATAGCGTATTATGTACAATTGCTGCTAAAAGGCTTAAAATTCCTATTTTTCATATGGAGGCAGGTAATCGTTGTTTTGATCAAAATGTTCCTGAAGAGATTAACCGGAAAATTTCAGACCATATCAGTGATATAAATCTTACTTATACTGAGCATAGCCGAAGATATTTATTGAGTGAGGGATTTAGGAAGGATCATATTTTTGTTACCGGATCTCCCCTTCGGGAAGTATTGAACAAATATTCTGAAAAAATTGGTCAAAGCAATGTGCTTAAAGAAATGTCACTCATATCTGGTAATTATTTTGTAGTAAGTGCTCATAGGGAAGAGAATATCGACCTTAATGATAATTTTAAGATACTTGCTAATTCGCTGAATTCGGTTGCCAAAAAATATCAACTTCCAATAATATTTTCTACGCATCCCAGAACGAATAAGAGAATCGAGCTGGAGAAGATAGTTTTTGATCCGTTGATCAGGAATGTCCCCCCCCTAGGATTCTTTGATTATGTTAATCTTCAGAAAAGTGCATTCTGCGTACTTTCTGATAGTGGAACAATTAGTGAGGAATCCGCAATGATGGATTTCCCTGCGGTCAGCATCAGGACGAGTACAGAGCGGCCGGAGGCTATTGACGCCGGTACTATCGTGCTGGGCGGTATTCAGGAGGAGGAGGTTCTTAATGCCATAGAAATTGTGAAATCAACATATGTACCTCAATCCAGTCAATTACCTGCAGACTACAACGTTACTAATACTTCAAATAGAGTCGTTAGGGTAATTAGCAGTTATCTGACAATTGTAAATAAAGTTATCTGGAATAAGTGAAAAAGATCTTAATTGTCGGTTCAAAAGGTATGGCCGGGCATATGCTCAGGCAGTTTTTAATTGAATCTGAAGCTTTTGAGGTTATTGATGTTTCAAGAGATGATGAGTGCTTCAGATCGAGTTATTCGTTCGATCTTACTGATCTTGAGCAATTAAAAAGCATTCTGGATATAGAAAAACCTGATGTAATTGTTAACTGTGTAGGAATTTTAAATCAAGTTGCTGAAGCAAATCCTGAAAGGAGCATATTTATCAATTCTTTTATTCCACATTTTTTAGCCGGAAGATGCAAACGCTTGATTCATATCAGTACAGACTGTGTATTTAATGGATTAAAGGGGAATTATTCGGAAAGCGATCGTAAGGATGGCCTTGGTTATTATGCAGAATCAAAATCACTCGGGGAAGTTACTTATGGCCCTCATTTAACCATCAGGACGTCAATTATCGGGCCAGAACTTAAGTCTAATGGTGGTGGTTTGTTGCATTGGTTTCTTAATCAATCAGGTGAAATCCAAGGTTATTCTAATGCTTTATGGACTGGAGTTACGACATTACAGTTGGCAAAGTTTATTAAAGATTTGATTGATAAACCTGAGATAACCGGACTAGTTCATTACACGAATAATATTAAAATCAGTAAGTTAAATATTCTGAAATTGATTTCATTGGTTTTTAATAAGAAAATTAGTATTATTCCTGCAGAGGATTATCATGTTGACAAATCCCTTGTAAACACAAGGACTGATGTAGACCTTGTAATACCAGGTTACGAGATCATGATACGAGAACTTTTTGATTTCATGTGTAATCATCGTGACAGACTTTATCGGCAATATTATCCAGATTAATGAGAATTCCCTGAATTACTCATATTTTTTGGCCTTAACATTTCCGGATAAAGGATCTTGTCTTTGGTTAATAGAACGAGGTTAAAGGAATCTGAGTATTTCGGTGCATTGTAGTACTCCCCAGAAAAATCCCGTGACCCGAAATCCCTAGTTTTAAATGCTAGCAATTAGGGTAAGTCTTTAGTTGGGATTACTCATAGAACAACGGTTATGGGTGTCCCTTGCTTAACTCTATGCGATAATATTGAATGTCCTTAAAAAATATTTATGTAACTTATGAACTCATTGGAATCAACCCTAAGAACATTACCCATGCATTGAGAATCTTTTTTGAAGGAGAGTGGAAGAAAGGTTGTATTCCTAATAAGTGGGATGGCAAAACTGCTAAACAAATTGTAACCAAATTTATTGAATTGTGATTATAAAATTTAATAAATGGTTGTCGAAACCATTGAAAGAACTGGAGCCTAATATTGACAGGGATTTCGAAGAGTTGATAAATCAAGCCTCCAAAAGTTGTAATACTATTTTGGAGTTAGGGGGTGTGTCACGGCCAGTACTACAAAAAAGTGAAAGCTACCGGTACGTGGGCATTGATATAGATGATGCGTTTATTCATCAAGATTTTTATGATGATTTTTATTGTCAAAGTGTAGAAGAAAATTTACCAGTGAATGGAGATTTAATTTTCTCAAAGTATTTAATGGAGCACGTAAAAGATGTAGAAACGAGTTATTTGAATCAAATTTTAGCTCTGAATCCTGGTGGTAAAATGATACATCTTTATCCTCTTGGCTATCATCCTTTTTCATTATTGAATAAACTGATTGGTAATAAATTGGCGCGCACAATAATTCCGATCATTCGTAAGGGCTCAGAAGGGGTTACTGGTTATCCTGCTTTTTACACTCTTGGCAATGCGTATTCCTTAGAAAGATTTTTCAAAAATCAAAAGGGTATTAGGGTAGATATCAAATATCACTACGGGGCAGTTGATTATTTCACATTTTTTTTCCCATTTGCTCTAATTATTAGCTTGTTTAATCATGTTGCAGTAATCTTTGGAGCTAAGATTTTTGCATCAAACGCTTTAATAGTGATTCAAAAAGAAAATTAGTAAAGAGTCTTCCCCCTGAAACAAAAATAAGGTTACCTTAATCCTGCCGAAGATGGTCTGCCTTTGAATGACGGTATCAAAACGTTTATCGGGGAATACAACAAACTTTACCACCAAGGTATTAATAGTGAGAAACCCATTGATCGTTCCTTAACGCTGCATAACTAAACCTAAACAAGTTAATCACTGGTAGGACAAATGAGAGGTATTACAAGGTTTGGAGGTTATATTTTAGGTCTTTGCACATGATGCAATAACCGTCCGGGTGACTGAAGCATATATGCGAATAGCGCTTATAACAGATACTTTTCCACCTTTACGTTCATCGGGTTCTGTACAGCTCAGAGACCTTTCTCGTGAATTTGTAAAACAGGGTCATGAGTTTATTGTGTTACTTCCCTGGCACGATCAGATTGAAAAATGGAGATTAGAGGATTATGGTGGCGTGAAAGTACTATTCCTGAAAGCACCCAAGACAAAGGACGTTAGTTACTTTAAAAGAACAATTGCAGAGGTGATAATGCCATTTGCAATGAGGCGTAATCTAAAACTGAGTCCACTTTTGACAGTTCGCTGGGATGCAATCTTGTGGTACTCTCCATCGATTTTTCACGGCCCATTTGTCAGTAAACTAAAAGGGTTGAATAATGCTAAGAGCTATTTGATTATTCGAGATGTATTTCCAGAATGGGCTTTAGATATGGGTCTTTTGAGGAGAGGTATTCCATATTTATTTTTTAAAATGGTAGCTAAGTACCAATACTCAGTTGCAGATGTAATTGGGGTGCAAACTCCTGGTAATCTTAGTTATTTTGAATCTTGGGTATCACACAAACAGGGCAGAAAGCTCGAAGTGCTAAAGAATTGGTTGGATAAGCCGGCCAATTTAGAATGTTCGATTAGAGTTAATAAAACAGCTTTAGCGGGACGATTCATTTTTGTTTATGCTGGCAACATGGGTGTTGCTCAAGGAATGGACGTGATCTTGCAATTAGTTGACAAGTTGAATTACCGAACAGATATAGGATTCTTGTTGGTTGGAAGAGGGAGTGAAGTTGCTGATCTAAAACAATTTGCAAAGGAAAAGGATCTTCGGAATATAGAGTTCTTTGACGAGATTGATCCGGATGAAATCCCCGACCTCTATTCTCAATGTTCTGCAGGAATTGTGGCCCTAGATCCTCGACATAAATCACATAATATTCCTGGTAAATTCATAACATACATGCAAAGTGGGTTGCCAGTATTGGCAAATTTGAATTCAGGCAATGATTTGATACAGATTATTAGGGATGAAAATGTTGGACAGGTTTGTGACACAAACAATGTCGAGGAACTTATGATATTATGTGATAAACTAATCGATCAAGTAAATACTGATCGAATGCTTTCGTTACGTTGTAAAGCTTTTTTCAATAGAGAATTTGCAGTTGAGAACACGGTAAAGCAAATTGTAAAGGCTGTATCCAAATCTAATGTTCTATGAGAGTTTTTTCTGGTGACTTTCTTAATGACCTAGAGATTGCCGCAAAACAGAGTCCAAGAAAGAGAGCGCACTACAATCTACATCATAGTTACAATGAACCATGTCAAAGGTTGTTTAATGCACTTGAGTTTGGTACCTATATTCGGCCGCACAGGCATTGGACGGATCCAAAGGTCGAGCTGCTAGTTGCCGTCCGTGGAGTGCTGGCATTTGTGGCCTTCAATGATCACGGTCACGTTAAAGAAATTACCAGATTTGGTTCTGGTGTAAGAGAAGAAGAACTAGCTGTAGGATTGGAAGTCACACCTGAAATTTGGCATACCGTAATTCCTTTAGTGCCTGGTTGTTTGCTGCTGGAGGTTAAAGCGGGTCCCTTTGACCCATATCAGGCTAAAGACTTAGCCCCGTGGGCTCCAAATGAAGGGACGCCCGATGCGGACGCTTATCTGAGGTTGCTGACAGAATTAGTGACTAAATAGTTATTAATTAGTCAGAACTTTGTAAGTTATTTTCGCAGTTTGGTACCGAATTGAATTCCTGATAATATACGAATTATTGGTTGAATTTAGAGGAGAATTATTTGTATCAGTAGCGCAACCAATAACGAAAGTGCGAGAATGGACATTGATACTTTTGTATGTCGTCAAAGAAAGTGGACAGTTTAGTTGTAGAGAGTTTCGTTGTTTAAATGTAGAATTTTTTCTTTTAAAAATAGTTGTTTTCGTCTTTTTAGGGACTGTTGTTTAATGAGTGCTCTTTTCTGTAGGATTTGCTCTTGCCTTCCATAATACACATCCGAAGGGGTTACATTTTGCAGTGATTCATGGTAGCGTTCATGATTATAGTATTCCACAAAATCCTGGATGGCATCCACTAACTGCTCGGGATGATAATAGTTGTCCAGTTTTACTACATTTTTCATGGAGCGGTGATACCTCTCTATTTTTCCTTGTGTCTGTGGGTGCATTACCCTCCCGTGGATGGATTTAATATTCACGGTTGATAAATAATCTTTTAGTTCAGAAGAGACATAACAAGCGCCATTATCACTTAACAAAATAGGTCTTTGACTGGTTTTAAGTTCCGCTTTGAGTAATGCTTGAGCGATGGTAGATTGAACATTTTCAGCCTTCATCGTGCTGCATAACTCCCAGTGGACAATGTACCTGCTGTAATCATCTATAATGGTGCTTAGATAATACCATCCCCAACCAATGATTTTGAAGTAAGTAAAATCCGTTTGCCACATCTCGTGTACAAACATAGTTTTCTTCTCAAAGGAGTCGCTAGCTGATAGCAAAATATGGTTAGGCGTAGTGATTAACCCCCTAGACTTTAATATCCTATAAACACTAGACTCAGAGATGAATACACCCCTTGTATCGCTTAGCTTACAAGCTATTTCCCTAGGAGATAAATCACTGTATTCTAAAGCCAGTTCCACTACTAGGTTTTTCTCCCCTTCAGGGATGGTATTCCACTGCCTACGATTACTGGGTGGCTTTGGTTCTAGCCCCACCATTCCTTGGTCTAAATATGCCTTATACCATTTGTAAAAGGTGCTTTTAGCAACGCCTAGCCTTAGTAATGTTTGATGAACGCCTAGCTCCGAACCCTCCACCATTTTAATTATTTCCTGTTTTTCCTGTACGGTTAGTCTCATATACTTAACATACTTTTCATTTAAGCCAGCCTGTCGATACTTTTTTTTAGTATGTTGTTATCAAGCAATAGATCAGCAACAAGTTCCTTAAGCTCCTTATTTAATCTCCGAAGTTCAGCTACTTCATCACTTGTAGCTTCTCTTGTTGTATCACCAGAAAGTCGCTTCTTACCCGCTTCCATAAACTCTTTATTCCATTTATAAAAGGTGGCTTGCGATATACCATGTTTGCGGCAAAGCTCTGCAATGGAATATTCCCCTCGCTGGGCTTCCATTACGATTACTAACTTTTGTTCTGAGGAAAAGAGTCTCCTTGTCTTGCGACGGATCTCTTTAATGAAGTTCTCTGTAGATTGCTTCGGCTTCTGTTCCATGTCATTATTGGTTTAGTTGTTAATGATGGAAACACTCTACTAATTTAGACTAGATCTTGTCCACTTTATGCTGACGATTTACATTCACCCCTCTAATAAAATAAGAGTTATTAATTAAATTCTAATTATGAAGAAAAAAAGATTATCAAAAGAGAAAGCGGCTGAAATTGTAAAATTATTGGCGG
>Ga0315902_10000674_pt1 | contig 57318 bp, 42 predicted proteins | sample LakEriMetagenome_9_FD_203523 | JGI IMG/M metagenome (GOLD analysis project Ga0315902, IMG submission 203523) | Freshwater fungal communities from buoy surface, Lake Erie, Ohio, United States - Buoy 12 MA117 | ecosystem: Environmental > Aquatic > Freshwater > Lake > Lake biofilm | place: USA... | reverse complement strand
AGCGGATCAACGGCTGGCTGCTGGAAGCCGACATGGATCTCAAGGGGTCGGGCACCGCGCTTCCCGACCGGATCATCCTCGAACGGCTGTTCTTCCGCCTGGCCGCCCCCAAGCCGGCTCCCCCCCGTCCCACCCGGTAACCAGCCGGAGCCTGGCCCACTGTTTGGAGTGACACCGGGATCCGGGCAAGATGCCCGTCCACGGCAGCAACCGGCTCATACCGAGCCGCCGCCCGCCCGAGGGAATGGCTCCAGGCAGGGTCGGAACGTGGGTTGTCAACGGCAGGCAATTCGGGGACGGCACCGGTTTTTACGGGATTGGGCCTCAGGCTTTCCCCGAAAAAAGTTGCCCCTCGGTCGACCGCACGGTACACTCAGAGAGTCGACAGGCGGTGTTCGCAGACCGCAGTCGGACAGGCGGCCCGCCAGCGCCCGGTGGGTTGATCTGTTGCGTGTTTCTCCCCTGGGGCCGGGTCAGGTCTTTGGCTGTCGCCATGGATGTGAGTCTGTACGTCGAGTGCTGGCAGGAAGCCGCACGGCACAAGTGGATCGAGAGCCAGAACCGGGGTTACGACCTTGGCGAAGAGGCCCTGGTTGACTGGTTCCGCCGCTACTGGCCTCTTTACTGTCGCGTCGCCCGACTCGAACATCTCGCGGGACGTCGCCGCTGGACCGAGTTCCCCGACGCCGACTTCAACCTGCTCAACCGGCTGGCCGAGACGGAAGACCAGACCACGATTGAATGGATCATCGAACGGGCCTGGCAGGGACACGAAAACCTCAACCTCATTGACGACGCCCGCGAGTTCGAACTTCCCATGGACCGGGTGATCCACATTCTGACGCATCTGCATCTCAACCTGGCCCAGCTCGAGCCTCCCCCGCTGTCGCCGCCGCAATTCGCCCCGCCCCGCACTTTGCGGTCCGGGAATTGACCCACCGCTTTGAATTCTTCCCCTCGCTCTGCCGATTTCCGGTCTCCCGATCGCGCTGAAAACCCGGCGGGCGAGAGCTCCGGGAATCCCGCTGGACCGCCCGATCGTGCCGAGCGGGAGTCGACTCTCTCCAGTCCGGCTACCCCCCTTTCCGGGGGAGACGGTTCTGCCGATGCCGAAGAATCCCGGCTGCCTGTCACCCGGCTGATGCATGGGTTGCGGCTGGTGATGTCGTCCACTCTGCTGAGCCGCATGCTGGGGGCCGTGCGCGACACCGCCACCGCCAGTCTCTTCGGCCTCGGGCCGGTGATGGATGTTTTCGCGTTCTCGTTCCGGGTGCCGAATCTCGCCCGACAACTGTTTGGCGAGGGGGCCCTTTCGGCAGCGTTCCTGCCCGCCTTCACCCGGGTGTACGAAGCGAGCGACCCCTCCGACCGCCGTCCCGCCTGGCAACTGGCGAGTGCGGTCTTCAGCCTGCTGGCGGTGGTGTTGACGGGGTTGGTGCTGTTGGCCGAATTGGGACTGGCCGCCTGGCACCTGCGCGATGGCCAGTCGGGCCTGCTGGTGGGGCTGACCGCCATGATGCTCCCCTATTCAGTCCTGATCTGCCTCGCCGCGCAGGTCTCGGCCGTGCTGCATGCCCTCGGCCGGTTCGGCTGGGCCTCGGTTGTGCCGATCGTGTTGAACCTCTGCTGGCTGACTGGTGTCTGGGTGGCGGGGAAGGTGGCGGGGGGTGACCAGCCGACGCAGGCGTATGTGCTGGCGGGAGCGGTGCTGGTCGCCGGTGTGCTGCAACTCTCGACGCAGATCCCCGAGCTCTATCGCCGGGGCTTTCGCTGGAGTTGGGATTGGCAGCCGGTGTGGCCCGAAGTGAAGTCGATCGGCCGGGCGATTCTGCCGGTGACCATCGCGCTGTCGATCACCCAGATCAACTCGGTGCTCGACAGCGGCATCGCCTGGCTCTTTTCGCGCCCCGAAGAGGGGAGTGCCGAGATCCCCTGGTGGCCCGGGCACGAATATCCCCTGCGGGCGGGGACCGTCTCGGCTCTGTACTTCGCCGAGCGGATTTACCAGTTTCCCCTCGGGGTGTTTGGGGTGGCCTTGGGGACAGTGCTGTTTCCCTTGCTGGCCCGGCACGCCGCGCGACGCGAACTGGGCCGCCTGCGTGACGATTTGACTCTCGCCCTGCGGCTGGTGCTGGTGATTGGCATCCCGGCCAGTCTGGGACTGATGGCGGTGGCCGAGCCCCTCACCCGGCTGTTGCTGCAGCATGGGCGGTTCACCGCCGAAAACACCGCGCGGACGGCTGGCATGATCGGGGCCTACAGCATGGGGGTCTGGGCCTACTGCGGCATTCCCGTGTTGTTCCGCGGGTGTTACGCCCTGGGCGACCGGCGGGTTCCCCTGCAGATTGGCATGCTGGCGGTGCTGAGCGACACCGTGCTGAACCTCACGCTGATCTGGGGGCTGGCGGAACGGGGCCTGGCCAGCAGCACGGCCCTGACCGCGATGGGCCAGCTCTCGCTGTTGATTGTCTCACTGCAGCGGCGGTTGGGGCGGTTCGACTGGCGGCAACTCGGTTCGACCGCCCTGCGGGCTGGTCTCGCGGCGCTGGTGATGTACGCGGTGTGTCAGGGAGTGCAGCTGGTGCAGCCCGACTGGCGCGGGGTGCTGGAAGGCCGGCTGCCGGGACGGCCGGTGTGGGGCCGCGTCGGGGGCGATCTGCTCTCGGTCGCCTTGCCCGTGCTGGTGGGGGGGGGAGTCTATCTGCTGACCGCCTGGGGGCTGGGAGTCAATGAACTGTGGATGTTCGCGCGGCGCGATCGGGGGGATCCGCCCGACCCGAAAACACCGGACCCGGAAACACCGGGCTCCGGGGCAGTCAGTCCCGACATCGTGGAATCGCTCTGACCGGCTCGCGTCAGCACGGCACACACGGCCGTGCAAAAGGGGTTGGGGGGGGCCGAGTGAGGACCGGCTCTGATCCCGGGTCGGCCTCTGGAAAACTGGCCAGACCTCCTGCACAGGCTGCTTTCACCCCCCGAAATACGGCGGTATGATGGAGTGAGCGAATGGACAAGGATGACACGGACAAGGATGAGATGGTGCCGCAGTGGCCTGCCGGAAGCCCGGGAATGCGTGATTCAAAACCGCAGATAACGCAGCCGTTGGCCGGCCCGCCGGGGATTCGCAGGGGGGCTTCCCTCGGCACACGGGTGTGGACCTGGGCTTTGGTCGCGGGGCTGACTCTGGCAGTGGCGTATGGCCCGGCACGCAGCGCGCGGGCCGATGACCCCTTGCGGCAACCGGTGTTGAACTCCATCGACCTCGCGCGGAAGTTCCTGCTGCGCAAGCAGGAACCGGATGGGGCCTGGCGGGGCGAGCGGGTGGGGCAGCAGGTGGGGGTGACGAGCCTTGTGCTGCTGGCGCTGCTCAACACCGGCATGACCGCCCAGGACGCACCGATCCAGCGGGGGCTCGACTGGCTGCGCAGCAATCAGTCGGATCTGACCTACGAGGTCTCCCTCAAGATCCAGGCGTTCGCTGCCGCGAAAGATGGCAAGACCGACGTGGCGCGGGTGGCCACGCTGGTGCGGGTGTTGGAGAGCGGGCAACTGGCGAATGGCTCGTGGACCTACGGGCCGAATCCCCGGGGGTTGTTCAACGCGGCAGGTGACCGCAGCAACGCCCAGTTCGCCGTGCTGGGTCTGCGCGAGGCGCAGGAGATGGGGGTTCCGGTGAGCCTCGAGGTGTGGCGCAAAGCGCGTGGGCACTTCCTCGCGGCCCAGAACCCCGATGGGGGCTGGGACTACACCGGCGAGCGGGGAGGCAGCAGCACCGGCAGTATGACGGTCGCGGGTCTGGCGACGGTGGTCATCACCGAGGCGATGCTGAAGGCCGAAGAGAATCACGTCAACCGCGATGGGACCCCCAAGTGTTGCGACGCCCCCGAGGATCCCGCCGTGCTCGAGAAGGCACTCCGCTGGATGGGGAACAACTTCACGGTGCGGTTCAACCCGACGTCGGGGCGGGCACCCGCCAATGGCTGGGTGTTGTATTACCTCTATGGCCTTGAGCGGGCCGGGCGGTTCAGTGGACGGCGGTTTTTTGTCAACAGCCGGGGAGAGCAGTTTGACTGGTACCGTGAGGGAGCCGAGTTCCTGGTCGGCCAGCAGAACCGGGTGAGTGGGGCCTGGCGCGGCGGTCAGGAGGGAGAGAACGACGAGGTGGTGGGAACCAGCCTCTCGCTGATCTTCCTCTCGAAGGGGCTGGCTCCCGTGCTGTTCAACAAGCTCGAGTTCGGTCCGCGGAATGCCCGGACGAAGCAGATCGATTCGCGCGACTGGAACCGGCATCCCGACGATGTGCGGAACCTCACCCAGCACATCACCGGGCTGCCCAAGTGGCCCAAGCTGTTGAACTGGCAGACGGTCGATGTGGGGCGGGCCACCCTGGGAGATCTGCTGCAGTCTCCCATCTGCTACCTGGCGGGAACCCAGGCGCTCAACCTCTCGGAACGCGAGGTGGACCTGCTGCGGCAGTACCTCGCGCAGGGGGGCTTTTTGCTGGCGGTGAACAACTGCCAGAGCGGCGCGTTTGACGAATCGTTCCGCGAGCTGGTGCGGCAGATCCAGCCCCCCTCCGAGGCCAAGCTGCAGCTGTTGAAGGCCGAGCATCCGGTGTTTCGCGCCGAGTACGATCTGATCGACAAGCAGACCAAACAGCCCACCGTCGAACTGTGGGGGCTGGATGTGGGGTGCCGGACCAGCATTATCTATTCCCCGCACGATGTCTCGTGCCTGTGGGACAAATGGACCAGCTTCCAGGTCCCCAAGCGGCCGGCCGAATTGACGTCGATGATCACCCGGGCGAATCAGGTGGGGGTCAATGTGGTCGCCTATGTGACCGGCCGGGAGATTCTGAACAAGCTGGAGCGGGAGACGGCGGCCCCCACGGGGGAGGCGGCGAGCACGGCCGAGCGCGATCTCGTGGAACTGAAGAAGATCCGCTACACGGGGGACTGGGATGCGGCCCCGCAGGCCTTGCGGCGGATCATGCAGGCGGCCCGCTCAGCGGCTTTTCTGCCGGTCTCGACCAAGACGGGCGATATCACCCTGGTCGACCGCAACCTGTTTCAGTATCCGCTGCTCTATATGCACGGTCGGCAGGATTTTCAGCTCACGAAGAACGAGATCGAAAAGCTGCGCAAGTTCCTCGACAACGGCGGGTTCTTCTTCGCCGACGCCTGTTGCGGTGCGCCCGCCTTCGACCAGAGCTTTCGCCGGCTGATGAAGCAGATCTACCCGGGGCAGGAACTCGAACGGATCCCGGTCGGGCATGAGATCTTCCTGAGCCGGTCGGGACACCAGCTGAAAACCGTTCGGCGACGGGATGGAGATCTGGGGGGGGCGGCGGGAGCGGTCGAGCCCGGCGTCAAGACGGTCGAGCCGTTCCTGGAAGGAATCGCCATCAACAACCGCTACGTCGTGGTCTACAGCAAGTACGACATCAGCTGCGCGCTCGAACGGCAGTCGTCCGTCGCCTGCACGGGGTACGTGCACGAAGATGCCGTCCGGCTGGCGGTGAACATCCTCGTCTACGGGTTGAATCAGTAGGCCGCCGCGCGCGGCATCGTTCCCGGCGCAGTCATGTGCCGGCTGCTTCGCGTCGATCACGGCGCAACAGGACGCGCCACGTCCGGAAGCCTTCTCCGATCCTCTCAGCAGGAGGTCCACGCCGTCTCCGCACGGAAAAAATCATCACCCCCAATGGGGTGACACTTTCTGGCAACACGGTCTGATCCCGCGGCAATTGGCGCGCAGGGTGGACTGGGTGTTCCTTCAAAACCGGCGGTCAGAGGACAGAACGGCGAAGGGGACGAGGTGGCAGAGAGCCGTTGGCCGCGCGAGGGGAACCGGGTGCAGCGGACCCGGTTCAGCAGACGAGCAGGTCGCTGCGGGGAGAATCAGATGCCGCACGAACCGCCACAGGGCGCGGGAGCATAGTACGCCCCCTGCACGCCGCAGGCGCCGGTGCTGCAGCCGCCGCCGCCATAACCACACGAGTTGCCGCCACCACCGCAGCAGGGGAAGCAGCAGCAGCCGTTGAGAGCGGCAGCGACGACCAGACCGAAGGCGAGAATGAAGAGCTTCTGCATGGCGGGATTCCTTCACAGAGATGGGTCAGGTTCCACCCTGTCGACGGGTCCCCAGGGGATGGGGGCGAAGGGTGGGAAGGGAGGCGGAGAGATACGACATCCCCGAAAACTCAACAAGCCCGATTGCGAGAACTTGAATGATTTTGTCGGAAAAGACTGTAATTCTTACAAATCGTGTCGACGGCGGTGGGTCCTCGGGGGCATTCCCCGTTTTCCGGGTGGTGGGGAACCGATAGGAACGGCATGAACCAGCACATTCCTGCCACAGATCGTCGTCGGTTCCTCACCTCACTCGTGGGCGCGGGGGCGGCCGGGTTGTTCGCCCCACTCGACCAGGTGTGGGCCGGGGGGCCCAAAGACCGGCTTGGCTCCCGCCTGCGGGAACGCCGCGACGGGGCCCAGGTGCCCGTGCAGGCCGCCTCGTTCTCGGCCACCCCGGGCGAAGACCAGCTGAAGGTGTTGCGTGAATCGGCGATGGGCCCGGCGGCACAGGCGGTGGAAGAGGCGCTGGGGCTGGTCCGCAAGACCGCCGGCTACGTCTGCACGCTGGTGAAGCGGGAAGTTCCCCGCCCCGGCAGCCCGCTGCTGAAGTCGACGATGGTCATGAAGCTGCGGCACAATCCGTTCAGCGTCTACCTCAAGTACGTCGAGCCGCATGGCGGGCGCGAAGTGCTGTACGTCGATGGCCAGAACAAAGGACGGCTGTGGGTGCACGAAGGGGCGGGCATCGCCTCGTGGGTCGGCACCGTCTCGTTCGCCCCGACGGCCGACAAGGTGATGGAAGAAAACCGCTACCCGATTACGATGGCCGGCTTGGAACGCGGCCTGAGCCAATTGCTGACCCGCTGGGCGGGGGAAGCGAAGCACGGCGAGGCCGAGGTGCGGCTGGTCGCAGGGGTGGATGTGGCCGGGGTGCAGGGAGTGATGCACGAAGTGGTGCACCCCACCTCCCGCCCGCAGTTTCCGATGCACAAGGTGCAGGTGACGATCCATCCGCAAACCAAGCTGCCGATCCGTCTGGCCGGCTACGGCTACCCCGCCCAAAAGGGGGGCGAGGCACCCCTGGTCGAAGAATACACCTACCTCAACCTGCGGACTGATCTGGCGCTGCAGGACATCGACTTCGACATCAAGAACAAGCAGTATTCGTTCTGACGAAGCACCGTCGCGCATTTCGCGGGATCGAGGTGTGGTGGGAAAGGGAGGGTGTCGGGGGAGTTTTTTCCCGGCACCCAAGACACGAAACAAGCTGGTCGAGTGATCTCGCGGCAGCCGTTTCAATTGTCGTGCTGATTGGGAACTGAAGCGCTTTCCAGGTGGACCCCAACAGCCTCATCCTGGGATTGAAACGGGATATCAACGCGGGCGTTCGGGATTGATATCACGAAATTTCCGAATGTTTCCAGATGCGCCAGACGGATCTGGCGACACGCCGTATCATGGGGCGGAGGGACGCAGAGAGGTTCGGTTCGCCGATCCTTGCGGTGAGACATCCGCAGTCGATTGATCCGGTGTTGCGGGGCGGCACGTGGCTGCCGCAGCGAGCTGCAACGATGTGTTGCCTGGGTCATGCTTCCAGTAACTGAACATTCCGGTGAGTTCAGGCGAATGCAGTCGGGTTTGAACCCTGGCACAAACCGTGGCGTGGAGGGTGGAAGCCGTCCAACAGCTCAAGTCCGCAACCCTCTGAGTAGCTGTTCCGGTCTCGGGTTTGGGTTGGAGCAAAACACGAGGCAGCGACCGTGAAGTGACGGGTGCCTATGGTCTCACGTGATTCGCCTGGTTTGCCCTGGAGGCGGGGCGGAAAACTACTTCCGCGCCGCCTTGTCTCCCGACAGGTGCGCCTTGAGGTCATCCACCGACGCGTTCCGGCTGATCACCCGGCCTTCCGGGTCGACCAGGAACATCGTCGGCAGGGTGATGATGCCGAACTTCCGGGCCGGGGGGCTTTCGAGCCCCCCGTCTTCGTGAATCTGCGGCCACGTGATGCCTCGCTGGCGGATGTAGCTATTGGCCAGTTCCTGCTCGGGATCGAGGTTCACCCCCAGGATCTCAAACCCGCGCGCGCGGTGCTGCTCGTACAGCTCCTTCAGTGCGGGGAGATCCTCGGCGGCCGGCTTGCTGCGCGTGTCCCAGAACAGCACCAGCAGCGTCTTGCCCTTGAACTGCTTGCTGTCGAGGTCTCCCCCGGTCAACGATTTGCCCGAAATCTGCAGCGGCTTGCCGTTCAGCCCCAGCCGCAACAACGCCCCATCCGAACGCCGGGCTGACTCGGTCTTTGCGAAACTGGTCGACACCTTCTGGTACCAGCTGCGGGCCTTCTCGACCTTCCCCGCGAACTCGTATTCGAACCCCAGCTGGAGCCCCGCCTCGGCGGCGTCTTCCGACTCGGGATACAGCTCCAGAAACGCCTCGAGGTCCTTCAGCCACTTGTCATGCACCTTGCTCCGCCCCTCGTCATCCTCGGCATCCCGCATCGCCACCGTGTGCTCGGCCCATGTCCGGCGATACTCGGCGAACGCCGCCAGCCGTGGAAACTTCTTCTTGATCTCCTTCTCGAGCGCCTTCATCCGGCTGATGCCGGGCGGGTAATGCCCCGACTGCACCCCCGCGTTGATGGTGTCGAGCAACTGCCGCACCCACTGCTCGCGGTCGGCATCGGTCTCGGACTCGTTGAAAATCAGCACCAGCGTGGTGTCGAGTTCCTTGTAGTGCTTCTCCCAATCGGCCCGGGTCGCCGTCGCCGGGGGAGGCGCATCCTGCAGGGCCCGCAGCCGTTCGAACAGCTTGACCATCTTCTCGGACACCGCCCCCGAAGGGGTGGGAGTGCCGGTCGCCGCCACCGCCCCCTTGGCCGACTCGAACATCACAATGCCGCTGGGAAGTTCGACATTCCCCTCGGGATCAGCCGGGGTCGGAATGCCGGTCAGCTTCCAGGCGTCATTCACCCGAATCAGTTCGCCCAAAACCACAATGCCCTGTTTCTTGGCGTCGCCGTAATCGACAAACGCCATCGCGTTCTCGGTGACGAACAGATCGCTCTGGGTGCGGTGCGTGTCGGCGGGAATGACCCCGGGCCCCGACGAATCAAACCGCCGCCACACGGTGCGGGGGGTAATGACCTTCGACCCGCGGGCCACCTTGGTCAGGCGGGCGGAAGCCCCTTCGACCGACTTGAGCAACGCCTCTTCCAGCGGTCCCTTCAGCCCCAGGGTCTGGATGTCGGCGGCGTTGATCAGCAGCGGAGCCAGCAACTCGGCGTCGTTGGCCACCAGGGCCCGCACCGCCATCCGGCTCACTTCCTCGGCCGAGATCACCTTCCATTCATCGATGCGACCATCTTCGTTGGTGTCGAGACCCCAGCGGGTCCCGCCGAGGTTCAACCAGCGCACCTGGTCGATCTTGTTGTTGCCATTGGTGTCGAGCTCGCGATAGACCTCGAGCCCCCCATTGAAGTAACCCCACTGGTCGGTCTTGTCGTCGCCGTTGGTGTCAAGAAACCGCCGCAGGGTCTGGCCGGCCGGTCCCATCACGAGGTACCCCTCGTTCTGGCCGATCAGCTCCACCTTGCACTTCCCCCACTCTTTCTTGTCGGGGGTGTCGATTTCGACGTCGGAATGCTGCGGCTTGAAGGTCGAGAGAATGTACTCGACCGTCACTTCGCGTTTTTGGGCCTGGGCCGGCACAGACAGCAACAATCCCAACCAGCCAGCCACGACACAACGAACCAACGCGGAACGCATCACAGACTCTCCCTCCAAGGGTGGAAACGCCTCGGGGGTCTGTATCTCAGGTCCGCGATTCAGGTCAACGGCAGTTTTCTGGGGGACAGCGGCAAGCGGCGCAGGGGGGGCTTGCTGCGCAGAGTGCGTGGTCTGGCCGTCGGCTCAGGGCTTGGCGGTCGCGGTGGGGTATTCCCCCGCCTGCAGTCGCCGGAATCGCAGGTTGGTCGTCGGGTCGTGTCCCTGCAGGCTCAGTCGTCCGGGCTTAATGCGCAGCCCTTCCCGGGGGTTCTCGCTCGGTTTGCGGGGGTCGGTCCAGTCGGTCACCTGCTCGCCATTCACCCAGGCGGCGATGTGCGGTCCGGTCGCCACCAGGGTCAACTGCGTCCATTCCCGGTCGTTCGAGACCACCTTGCGGGCGGGAACCCGGCGGTAGATCCCCCCGGTGCCGAAGTCGAGCGGCTGGGTGCGGTCGTTGTCTTTGAACCCATTGTGAATCTGCAGCTCGTAGCCGTTGGAGGGGTCTTTCTCGGTCCCGGGCATGGCGCGGAAGAAAATGCCGCTGTTCAGCAGGGGCCCGTTGGTCTTGGCCTGCGCCTGCAGCACGAAATCGCCGAACTCGGCCTCACTCTCCAGAAAGCCCCGGCCATCGACCACCTGGATCTCGGTCTCTTCCACCGTAAACCGGCTTTTGCTGCCGGGCACCAGGTGCCAGCCGGCGAGGTCTTTCCCGTTGAACAGGTCGCGGGTCGACAGAGGACGGAGGAAGATGTTGCGGTACTCGGCCTTCCCGGCGTTCTTCTGCAGACCAATCACCCCCCGGAACCGGGCCTCGGGACGCTCATCGGTGAAGTCGAGAATCTGCCGCCCATCGAGCCACACCTGGATCTTCCGCCCCTGGCAGATCACGCGGTAGGTCATCCACTTCTCTTCCCCCGAGACCTTCTCGGTCGGCTTCACAATGCCCACGAGGCTGCCGGTGGGGAAGGCCGGGTGCGAATCGCACATGTTGAGCTCGTAACAGTCTTTCGTCACTTCCTTGGGAGTGGGCAGGGTCCGCAGGAAGATGCCGCTGTTCCCCCCCTTTTCGAGGCGAAAATCGCAGAGCAGTTCGTAATCGGCGAATTCGCTCGTGGTGTTCAGCAGGCCGGGTTCCCCCTGATCGGCCTGGATGACCCCGTCGACAATCTGCCAATTCACGTCGTTGTTGGGTTTCCATCCGAATGTGGTGGTGCCGTCGAAGAGGCGAATCCAGCCGTCGGCGATCTCTTCGGGCGACAACTGGTTGAGAACCCGCTCGGCCCCCTGGAGGGGAACCGCCGCCAGCACACCGCACAGCATCAGGAAAAGCGAACGCAGCATGATGCAGACCCACACACTCGGAACAGGAACGTGTCAGATCCGCATGGTAGCGCGGCCCGGACGGCCGCACAACCAGCCGCGCGTCGCCCGCGGCCCCGGCGACCCTCGATCAGCCCACCGACGATCGCCCGTCATCACCCCGGTGCGATCGCTGAACCGAGGGGGAGGGGGACCAGCCGGGTCATTTCAGAATGGTCACCAGCAACAGCGTCGGCTCGAGCGCCTGGATGGCATGGGGCAGGCCGGGGGGCAGCTGGAACCATGCCCCCCGGGAAGCAGTCTGCGTCGCATCGGCGAGGGTCACGTCGACTCTCCCTTCCACAACCTGCAGCAGCACGGGGTGCGGTGCCTGGTGACGGGGCAGACCGGCCCCGGCGGCGAAGCCAAACAACACGACGCGGGCATGCAGATCATCCCGCAGCAGCGTCTGCCGGCGACCGGTGGGCGGCGGGGGAAATTCTTCGACGAGGTGATGGCTGGTGAGGGCCGGGCCCGCGTTCGCGATGGAGCCCACCGCCTGTTCGCAGCTTCGCAGCAGGGCCCGCAGCGAGGCGGGGTCGGCCAGTCGATGATCTACGCCGACCTCGATGAGCGCCGCAGGGGGCAGACCGCTGGCACGCAGCAGTTCCTCCGAATCGATGAAGGGAATCACTTCATCCTGAAGGGAATGCAAAATGAGCGTGCCGGGTTTCGCCGTGTGGGCGATCCCCCACCGCCGCCATGCGGGGCAGAGCAATACCAGAGGGGTCGCGCCGCTGCGCAGGTTCAGGGCGACCGCCCCGCCGCGACTCGAGCCAACCACGACCTGCGGCTGGAACCGGTCGAATTCCTCCTGAGCCGTGGCCAGGGCCCGCTCGAACGAATCGTCATCCAAAGCGGGGTTGGCGACCTCATGACCGTGTTGTTTGAGGTGGTTCGGTTTCACCCCGCCCACCACCGAATGCCAACCGTGGAGAAACAGAATCTTCATGCGGTTCTCCAATGTCGTGGCCTGTTGACCGGGCCGAAGTCAGGCCGACGGTTTTTGCCCGGACCGGCGCTGGTGGAGCACCTCCTGGTAGATCTCGCGAAGCCGGCGGGTCATGGTCTGGGCGCGAAACTGTTCGGTGAAGAGCCTCCGCCCGGTCGCACCCAGCCTCTCCCGCAAACCCTGATCGCCCGCCAGTTCCAGGATCGCCGCGGTCAACGCCGGGATGTCGCGGGGAGCCAGCAGGCAGCCGGTCTGCTGCGGAAGAACCACTTCGCGGGCACCGTCGATGTCGTAGCTGATGACCGGTCGGCCCGACAGCAGTCCCTGCGGCAAGACCCGGGCCAGGCCTTCGCGCAGGCTGCAGTGAACCACCATGTCGCTGGCTCCCAGCAGCTCGGGCACCCGTTGCGGCGGCACCAGCCCGGTGAACTGAAAGTACGGGGTCAAACCGAGTTGGGCGATCTGTTGCTGCAACGCGGCCTGCAGCAACCCGTCGCCAATAAACAGGAAGCGGACATTCGGATTCGCGGCCAGCACCCGCGGGGCGGCGGCGATCACATCCTCATGCCCCTTGAGCCCGAACAACCGGGCGACCTTGGCGACGACGATTTCCTGGCCAGAGTACCCCAGTTCGCGGCGAACCACTTCCCGGGATCGGGGCGGGTTCAAAAATGGTTCGACTTCCATACCGCTGTAGACTGTCACAAACTTGTCGGGAGGGGCGATGCCCGCGGCGACATATTGCGTGGTCATCGCATCGCAGACGCTGATCAGTCGGTCGCAGCGCCGGGCGGCCCACGCTTCGGCCCAGCGATAGGCCTGGTACGCGACCCGCGATTGATAGGCATGAAAGGGACTGCCATGGATCGTATGGACCACGGGCAACCCCAGCCGCCATGCCGCGGAGCGTCCCAGAACCCCTGCTTTCGAACTGTGGGTGTGCACGATGTCTGGCTGCAGTTCCGCCAGCCACCGTTTCAGGGTTTGGTGGCTGCGCCAATCTTTCCAGGGATCGATGGCCCGTCGCAGTTCGGGAAGAATGCGGACCTGCCGATGGCCGGCGGCCGCGCGTTCCAGCAGACTTCCCTCGGGGCCAATCGATGGGCCGGTGATGAGCGTGACGTCATCTCCCCAGTCATCCTGCTGCCCTTCAATGGAGAGCAGGGTATTCTCCTGGGCTCCCCCCAGGATCAGGCGGGTGATGATGTGGACGATCTTCATGCCGGGATTATACCGGCCGGCTGATCCGATGAAACCAGCGCTCGATTTCCCGCCAGATCCAGAGCACCAGCAGACTTGCCAATCCGGTGACGAACCCGGTGAGACAGACACGATGCCAGTTCCAGTACAGAGGCGTGCTGGGTGCTGGGGGTGGCTCGAAAGCCATCTGCAATGGCCAGCTTTCTTCAGCGGCGGCCACGTCCTCGACTGCGGCCGGGGGCTCGATTGCGGCGGACGGGTCATCAGTCGATGGGGTTGCCACCACGGCTGGAGAGAGAGTCGAGCCATCCTCCTCATCATTCCCTGCACCGGTGGGGTGGCGCGGCTCGGGAGCTGCCCGGCCGGTCGCCCCGTGGGCGATGGCAGTGTCTCGCTGCGGAGTTTTGCGCCGATGGGGCGAGCGATCGAACCGTTTGGCGTTCGCCGCCAGCGCTTCGAACTCTTCGTCCGTGAGCTGGGGGATCTCGATCTCGTCGGGATTGGCTGCCGCGAGGGGCTGGGGGGGCTCAGCACGAAGTGTGGGCACGGGGTCCGCCGCCACCGACGTCTGCGGCGCGACAGCCTGTGGAGGAGTCTCTTTTCCGGCGACAGCCATCGAAGCCATGCGTGCGGCACGGCGGGCCTGCGCCAGCGCGGCCGCGGCCGGGAAGTCGGGCAGGGGGGGACGGCGTTCGCCCCAAATCCGATCAATGAACTGGGAGGGGCTTTCTTCGCCGGCGGCGTAACGCACCCGTTCCGAGAACTCCAACCGCTCGGCAATTTGAGCCAGCCGCAGCGCCTCCTCTTCGAATCCGAGTTCCAGGTTCTGGCGGGCACGTTCCAGCAGGCGATTGGCTCGTGGCCGATCCTTGGAAGATTCCGCAGCCGATCTGGAGGGCGAACTCTCTTCGGACGATACCAGCCGCACTTCTCCATTCGGCTTCCGAGCGGGTGTCGTTGGGGCCTTCGCGGCGGCGGTGACCGGACGATGAGGGCTTTGAGCGCTGTTGGGAGACGTCGGCGGCGACACCTTCTCGCCAGCCAGGGGCAGGGGGGTCCCCACCAACTGCTCGGTGGGATCGGGGACCCGCAATTGATGATGCTGCCGCGGTGCAACCGCCGGCTGAGGTCCGGTGGGCTGATGCGAGGCGATCGGACGAGCCGTGTGCCGGGGCAGGCCTTGGGGGCGCCCGCGCGTCGCAACTGCCGCTGTATGCACCGATTGAATCGTGGTTCGGCCCGGTGTCACCGCGCAACCCCACTGACTGGCCACAAACAGCGTGGTCAGCAGCACGCGAAGGGGAAGGGTTCGCGACGAGGTATTCGGGAAGAAGCCGAGGTGCATTCCAGGAGATGCTCGGGAGGGTCCGGGCAGGGGAGTCTGCGTCCGCAGTCGAATGTGTCTCGGTTATCGATCTGATTGGTTGGAGGACTTGAGTTGAATTTGCCGGCTCTGTCGTCTGTGATGGGTGTTATCAGTCCTCTTGGATGCGTGCGGGACCTCGCGATGCGGAGCTGGAGAATCTCCGGGGTTGGGACAAGATGCGACAGGAAAGGAAAACGGTGGTCTGGTGGTTCTGGATAAGATGTGGGTCTGGCGGGTTTTGGGCTGCAAAGCGGGCCGGCGGATCCGATCGTCGGGGGGGGCTGGCCCGGTCAGTCGTCCCGGGAGCCCTCGTCACCGGGGCGAATCTTCGCAGTCAGATCCTGTGGATTCACCCCAACTTCTGCAGTAGTCTGCATAGAATGGTAGCCGGTGTAACTCGGCGTTCCGTCCCCATACCGGTCCCCTCTGGCCCCACGACACGTCCTGTGCGCCGCTGCTCTTCCCTTGAGGAATGCAACATGCCGCTCTCCCGGTGGTTTCCCTGTCTTGTGATCATCACGGTTGTCGTCTGCTCACCCGCGGCGGTTCTGGCACAGCGCCGGGGCGGCTCGAGTGGCGGGGCGCGGTCCGGGGGGGCCCGGCCGTCCGCGGGGGGATCTTCGAGGCCCTCCTCCGGCGGGAGCGCGCGACCCTCGGCAGGGCCTTCGAGGCCTGCCGCCCCCTCCTCGGGGGCCAAGCCGGGAGGGGCGTTTGGAGGGGGGACCGGGAAGACGGGGACGGCGGCTCCGTCGGGATCGACCTCGTCGAAACCCAAGGCGCCCGCCCCCGGATCGTCTTCCTCAGCGGCTGGAGGAAGTGCCAAACCCTCGGGGGCGTCCTCCGGAAAGTTCGCCGGGGGAACGGGCGGATCCACCTCCAGTCCAACCGCCGGGTCGAAGCCCCGCGCGACCGACACGGCCAGTCCCAAGGCGCAGTCTCAGCGGCGGGAAGAGAGTCGCCGGTCGTTCGTGGAGACGCAACGGGCCACGGCACCTCCCCGTTCCGAAGCGACCGTCGGCGGTCGCACCGTCAAGGTCGACGCGCAGTCGAAAGGGGTCAATGACCTGCGCGGGCGCCCGTCGTCGTACATCCAACCCGAAGAGCGCCAGCGGCGCATCGTGAACCATGTGACGGTCTACAACTACAGCCATCCCTACGACTACTACTGGGGCCGCCCGGTGGGTTATGGAATTGGCCCGTACTCGCTGGGATTCTGGTGGATGATGATGGAGTGGAATGCCAGCCGGCGGGCGGAGTGGCTCTACCACAACCAGTCGCGGATCAGTGCCGAGGCCTATGCCGAAGCTGCCCGCGACGCCGAGGTCCAGCGTCGCCTGGCCGCCCTCGAGGCCGAAAAGAAACAGCGCGATCCCGACTATGTCGATCCCGAGTTCGCCGAGAATCCGAGCGACCAGTACGACCAGGACTACGTCGAGGCGGCCTACAACCCGACCGTCATGCCGGCGGCCGCGGCACAGCCCGCAGTGGTCAGGTCGCAATCGGGAGGCGGTTGGCTCTGGTCACTGCTGCTGACTCTTGGCGTTTTGGCGGGGTTGTGGTGGCTGGTCTTCCGGATGCGGTGGGGCCGCTGACCTCTGCGTGTGACGGCCCCCCTGCGCTCATCACGTTGGCCTCCGGTCCCGGTGACCATATCTTCCTCACGTCTTGTTTCCCCACCGCCGCGGAATCTCCGTGGCGACGAGAGCCATCGAAATGACATCAGCCGACGGCAAAGGACGCACGCTGTTCGAGATGCTGACCGGCCGGAACAAGCGGGATATGACCCCGCAGGAGCAGCGGGTTCACAATCCGCTGCGTTGCCGCGTGGGAACCTCGGTGATGGTCACCCATGACACCGACCTCGCCGATCTGGTGTTCTTCATCGAATCGATCTGGGTGTGGGAAACCATCGTCGGGACGCGGCGGTTCTACCACACCGATTACAATCTGAAGGCCCGCGTGATCGATGGCTCGCAGCCAGTGCGGCTCAAACTGCGACTCATTCCCGATGAAGATATCGGGAATGAACTCGGACACCGCGTGCAGGTCTTGCAGGCATTCACTGAGTTTGGCTGGGATTTTGCGGAGAAAAGCGATTTCCTCTCCGTGCTGGCGGACCCCGATGGGGTGTTTCGGATTCTGCAGGATGCCGATGGGGTGGCGTATGACGAAGCCGACCAGCCGACCTACTGGCGAATTGACGACGTGCGGTCTCCTTACCGCTGCCGGGTGACCATTCTCAAGGACCGTGATGGCGACGGCACCGTTCAGGCCGACGAACTGGAGCAGACCGAATATCTGGTCTGGGATTACCACCGCAGCACGACCAGCCCGGTGACCGGGAAAGAGTTCATCGAGCTGCTGAATGTGGAAGAAGAAGTGCAGATCGTGGATGACGAACCGGAGTGCCTGTGGTTCACCATTCTCATCGGCCGGGAAGTGGAGCCGATGCAGATTACCCTCGCCTGAAAAAATGTTTCCCTGACGGGAGGTTCTGGCGGTGCGACTGAGGGTGTCCCTGAATTCTGTTGTCTGGGTGCAGAGCTCGCATTTGTTCCCCGGATTGCGGCTTGATTTCCCGGGCCTCAGTGGGTGGCTATAATCGGGAAGTTCCTTGGCCTTGTAGCCCGCTCGCGGGGCTCGGCCTTCTGCTTGCGACCCGCCCCGGTCTCATTCTGTCTGTGCGCCCTCATTCCGTGAACACGACGTCTGCCCCTCTCTACTCACTCATTCTGGCCGCAGGCAAGGGGCGGCGCATGCGCAGCCAGACCCTGCACAAGGTCTGCTTCGAGATTGACGGTGTTCCGGCCATTCATCGGGCCCTCGATGTCTACAACCGGCTGGGTGTTGTCCGGAATGTGGTGGTTGTGGGAGACCTGGCCGGCCAGGTGGTGGAGCTGGTCGGCAAGCGCTACCCGAATGTGGTTTTCGCCTATCAACCCGAAGCCCGGGGAACGGGCGATGCCGTACAGTGTGGTCTGCCTGCCCTCGCCGAGATTCCCCCTCACGCCCGGATCCTGGTGGTGGCGGGAGACAAGCTGGTCGACGGGCCCGTGCTGGAGCGGCTGCTGAAGCGCTGCCAGGATGAAGACGCCGACCTGGGTATGGTGGTCTCTCCCGCCAGTTGGGGCGGGGAATCCGCGGGGCGGGTCTTGACCACGACCGCCGGTCGCCCGTTGGCGATTGTCGAGGCCCCCGATATCCGGATGAGGCAGTGCCGTGCGCAACTGCGGCAACTGGTCGACAGTCTGCCGGCTGAGCAGTTGTCGGCGACACGCCTCCAGGGAATCATCGAAGAGCACCTGGGCAGCAAGGGGGTTTATTCCCGCGTGATTCCCGGGGGCCCGGCGGCCGACAGTGCGGGACTCTACCCCCGCGAGGCCCTGGCCGATGCGTTGCAGCGTTGCGAGATCGATTTCGAGCCGCTGCCTGGCGGGGACCGCATCTCGGCGGAAGCGGCCTGGAATGCCCCGTGGCGCAATGAATTCGTGTACGTGGTGCGGATGGGAGCCCTGCAGGCCGGTCTGCTGCACATGCAGTCTGGCAATTCGCAGGGGGAGAGTTACCTCACCGATGCGATTGGCGCGATCTGCACGTCCCGCCGAGCCGACCGTCAGGGAGATCAATACCGGGTGGTGCTGGAGCCGACCGTCCACCCCCATGAAGTCCTCAGCTACAACAATCCCGAGGAGTTGCTGCAGATTGAAGACCATCTGCATGGTCGTCGCCGGCACTCGGAATCGACCTTGCGGGGGCGGTTGGGAAGCGAGCGTCTGAAGCGTGTTGCCGAGTGGCAGCGGATTTTTCCGGCCCAGGGACCACTGCCGGAGGCCAGTCGCCAATTGCTCGCCGACTGCTATGGCGAGGAACCCGCGATTGTGGCCGACCGCGCCCGCGCCCTGGGGAGCGTGTTGGCGGAATTCGCCCGCCGCTATGGGGAAGAGCGGGAGGTGGTGGTGGTCCGGTCGCCGGGACGGATCAATCTCATGGGCCGGCACATCGACTGGCAGGGGGGACACTGCAACCTGATGGCGGTGTCTCAGGAGGTGCTGCTGGTCGCCGGTCCCCGCACGGATGACATCATCGAGGCCCACAACGTCGACCCGGTGGCGTTCCCTCCCGTGCGGACGTCTCTGGGTGAGATGGTCAGCCGACTCAACTGGGACGACTGGCTGTCGGTGGTGAACTCGCAAGAGTTGCACCGGCACCTGCGCGAACTCTCGGGCAACTGGCGGCTGTACATTGAGGCGGCGCTGTTGCGGCTGCAGATGGCCTACCGCACACAGGCCCTGCAGGGAATGGACCTGGTGGTGGTGGGGAACATTCCCATCGCGGCGGGGCTCAGTTCTTCTTCGGCGATTGTGGTCGCGAGTGCCGAGGCGGCTGTCGCCCTGAATGGCCTCGAAGTCTCCTCGCAACAGTTTGTCAATTTTTGCGGGGAAGGGGAGTGGTTCGTGGGCACGCGGGGGGGCAGTGCCGATCACGCGGCGATGCGGTTTGGCCAGAAAGGGACCATCAACCATGTCGCCTTTCACCCGTTCCGCCTGCTGCAGCAATTGCAGTTTCCTCCCGAATATCGACTGGTGGTGGCGAATTCGCTGGTGCAGGCCCGGAAGGCCACTGGCGCGCGGGCGGCCTTCAATTCGCGGGTCGGGTCGTATCTGGTGGGGCTCGAACTGATCCGCCGCCGGTTCCCCCGGCAAGCACCGTTCATCCAGTACGTGCGGGATCTCGATCCCGCGCATCTGCAGGTCACTCCCGCGTGGATCTATCAGATGCTGCTCACGCTGCCGGTGTCGATCACCGCCGGCGCCATCCGCAAGGAATTCAGCGGCGAGGCCGAACCCTGGGCCCGGTTGCAGCCTCACTTTGGAACGGTGCCCGAAGAAACCGTGTTCCCCGTGAGGGGAGTGGTGATGTTCGGGGTGGCGGAGTGTGCCCGCGCCCGGCAGGCAGCCACGCTGCTGACCCGGGGGGACATGGTGGCCCTGGGAGATCTGATGCGCATCTCGCATGATGGCGAACGCTGTTTTCGCACGCAGCGCGGGGGCGCCACGGTTCCCTTCGAGGTCGACATTTCGGATGCGGCCCTCGCGGCCCGGCTGGAAGATCTTGCCAGCCAGGATCCCGCGCGACACACCGCGGCCCAGTTGGAATTCCAGCCCGGCGGTTACCGGTGCAGTACCGAAGAAATCGACCAACTGGTCGATCTGGCGAGTGAGGTCCCGGGAGTGCTGGGAGCGCAGATTGCCGGAGCGGGACTGGGAGGCTGCGCCATGATCCTTGTGCACGCCGCCCAGGTGCCCGCACTGTGCACCCAACTCGAGACCTACTACTACGACGCCCGCGGCCTGCCCCGCAGCCTGCTGCTGTGCCAGGCGTCAGCTGGCAGCGGCCTGCTGTCGATGGCTTCGACAAACTGAATTTACCGGTGGACTGCAGCGACGTCGGCGGAATCTGGCCCGGCCAGTCGCCGGGGCACAAGGCGGTGAAAAACCTTGTCTGTCAGTCGCTGGCCCCACCACATGCATCCCCTTGAAGGGACGGGGGGAGCCATCGCGACTTGTCAGCAGGCACAACCCGAAAGAGATCAGGTCGGGCGTTGATGGACTGCCCGGTCACTCTTCGGACGACGGGCCCCCTCCGAGGTCGAGCTTGGCCCACTTGCGGGTGGCGAGCTTTTGCCGGGCTGCTTCCGAGACCGCACCGTTGTCCTTGAAGGTGAGGGTTTGGACCGACTTCAGGGCCAGCAGCTTGTCGATGCAGGCATCGGTCACCCCCGTACTGCGGATCGACAGGGTCTTGAGATTGGGCAAAGTGGCGATGACATCGATGGTGGCATCGGTCATTTGAGGAACCACCCAGAGATCGAGCTGTTCGAGCCCCTCGAGCTTCGAGAGATGGCTCAGCCCGGCATCGCTGATCGAGGTGAGCTCGTGCAGGTACAGCCGTTTCAGCTTGGGCAGGTCATCGAGAACTTCGAGCGCCTGGTCGTAGACATTCGGCAGGTCGCGGAGGGTCAGCCGGGTCAGCCCGGTCCCCTTGAGAGCCAGCACCCCCTGCGAGCCGAATCCCTGGCAGCGGAAGACCTCCAGCTGGGTCAGCTTGGGGAGCTTGGCCAGGTGGGGGCCCGACTGGTCGGTGATGGCGAAATCCTGGATCAGCAGCGAATCGAGGGAGGGATTGGCGCTGAGGGCTTCCAGACCGGTGTCGGTGACCGCCGTGCTGCGGTGTTTCAGCCCGGTCAGCTTGGAGAGTCCGCCAAGCACCTCGAGGGCCATGTCGCCCGCCTCCATGTTGCCGCGCAGGTCCAGCGACTTGAGATCGGTGAACTTGGCCAGACGTTGGGCACCGATGTCGTTGATCTTGTTCTGGACCAGCGACAGCCGCTGCAGCTGCGGTTGCTCGCTGAGGATCTTCATCACCCCACTGCTCATGTTGGTGTTCGAAGAGAGATCGAGTTCGACAAGCTTGGGGAACGACTTCACGATCAGGTCAACGGAGGCGTCGGTGATGACCGAATTCGTGAGCGCCAGCGAGCTGAGCTGGGTCAGTCCCTTGAGCTGGGCAACCTGCTCATCGTTGAGGGCGCGGAAGTTGATCAGCGAAAGCTTCTTCAGATCGGTCAGCCGGCCGAAGAGGGCCACATCCTCGGCGGTGACCGGCGAGCTGTCGGGAATCGAGATCTCGGTCAGCAGGTCGCCCGTCTTGGGGGCGTACGTCGCGCGGGGAATGGCATCGAGCCGGGTGCGGGCGGCCTGCACATCCTCGGTCTTGGCCGTTCCCTGGGGAGCGGGCTTCTCCCTGGCAACTTCCGGCGCCGGCTTGGGTGCCCCGACGCTCGTCGCGGTGGGGGCCGAACCCTGTGAGGGCACCGCTGGTGCCGGGGGCTTCGAACAGCCGGCGAACACGATCAGCCCTGGCAGGAGGGCGGCCCACAGACCGGTCTTCCACGAGAGTTTCATCACGATGACCTTGTCTTGCCCGGAGGAACCCGGAATGCAAACAGGGGTACGCGCCGTACCCCTGTGAATCGAAAAAAGACCCCAGGCGCACCCACGGGTGCGCCTGGGGTGGAATCACACAAACAATCAGTCGAGACGGTGACCTTCGCGGTAGACCGGCTTCACGAGGCTGGCGACCTTGGGGGTCTTGAGAGCGGCGAGATTGGTGACGACCAGGTTCTTGGCGTCCCATTCCACCTTCTCGCCCCAGTCGCCCATCTCGCCATCCTTGCCACCCTTGGCGGCGGCCCAGACGGCCAGGTTGCCCAGCAGGATGGTCTCGGTCAGCGGACCCGCGCGGTCGATGAAGTTCGACTTGCAGATCTTGGGATCGTTGGCCAGCTTCGCGCGGAACAGCTCCCACATGTTGTTGAGGTCGTTGTTCCCCTTGTTCTCGGCCTTCTCGTAGTCGACCTTGACCTTCTGAACTCCCTTGAGTTCGTAGACGCCGCAGTAGTCGTCCGAGCTGTAGAAGGCTCCCTTCTCGCCCACGATCAGCACACCGCTGTCGGAGACCGAGTTGATGCCGTGCTTGGCGAACACTTCCATGGGGGGCTTGTTCCCCTTGCGGTCGTACCACCAGAAGGGAATCGCGGGCCGATTCTGCGTGGCGGGCATTTCGAACTTGATGACCGAGCTGGCCGGGAAGCTGTCGAAGTCATGGCCGGTCGACTTCGCCTGCACCGAGATCGGGTCACGCAGTTCGCATGAGGCGAACGGCACGGTCAACTGGTGACAGGCCATGTCACCCAGGGCACCGGTGCCGAAGTCCCACCAGCCGCGGTGCTGGAAGGTGTGGTAGATGCCGGGCCAGAACTCGCGGTCGGGGGCCACGCCGATCCAGGACTTCCAGTCGACCTTCTCGAGCGCCTTCGCGACTTCTTCCTTCTTCTTGGCGATCAGCTTGGGAGCGGCGTCGGCGTCTTCCTTCTGCGCCTGGGCCGAGAACTTCGCCAGATCCATCCGGCGATCCGGGCCCTGGGCCCAGACCGGACGGTTCGACCAGGCGTAAACTTCCTTGAGTGTCCCCAACACGCCCGACTGGATCTGGGCGATGGCTTCACGGGACGAATCGAGGGCCGTTCCCTGATTTCCCATCTGGGTGCAGACACCGGTTTCCTTGGCGACCTGCGCCAGCAGCCGGGCTTCGTAAATGGTGCGGGTCAGCGGCTTCTGGGTGTAGCAGCTGATCCCCAGCCGCATGCAGGCCAGGGTGATCGGCCCGTGCATGTGATCGGGAGTGCTGATCGTGGCAATGTCGATGTTCTTGCCGTGCTTTTCGAGCAGCTCGCGGTAGTCGGTATACCGCTTCGCATCCTTGAACCCTTCGGAGTTCCCCTTGCTTTCCAGGGTGCCCCGGTCGACATCACAGATCGCCACGACGTTTCCAAAGGTGGCGGCGTTCGAAGAATCGCTCCCCCCCTTGCCCCCCACGCCAAAGCTGGCGACGTTCAGCTTTTCATTGGCCGAGCGGGCCAACGCCTGATAGTTGACCGAACCCCCGACAAACACCGCGGCCCCAATGGTCGAGGTGTTGCGGATAAAGCTGCGACGAGACGCTTGACGACTCATGGAGTGTCTCCTGGCCGGATGTCTGTAATGACGAAGCTCGGACGACCGGGCGCTCCAGTCGACCACCTTCGAGTATGGTAACCGGACCGCTGGCCACTGAACAGGAATCCGTGTTTTCCCCGACGGAACTCCGCATTGCCGCCGTCTCCCAACAAGGCTCCCTCCCGTCCCCCCTGGTTCCCGCTGAACCGGGCAGATAATCGCTACAGGCGGAGCGACCCGATCGGCGGGAAGTTCCTGCACCGGGAGTTGAGGGCGGGTTGCGAACGGACGGTCCGGGGAGGCTGGGACTTTGCCAAACCCAGCCGGGGATGCAACGGATCGCTGTCGCGGGGCAATGGTCGACTCATGCGGGGGGCCACCTGTGTTGTGATGGCCCGGAAAAAAGAGAATTTCCCATCCTCAGTTGGCCAATTGAGCTCGCTTGACAGCGTCACTGGCGGACAAGTTTAATCACTTTCCGTTACAGAGGTCCCTGTGGCGACCTGTCACCGGTTGACCCTGAACTCCCCCCACCGCTCTTCGGGTGGACTTGCTGTCGCTGGGATGGGAACCAGCTGGCGTTGGTTCCGCCTCGCCACCGCAAGAGCCGCGTTCGAGACACCCACTACCACGCTGTACAAAGCCATGGCAAATCGCGGGAAGATGGCTTTGGTGGGTATGTTCTTCATGTTGCTGCGCTCGATCTTCCTGATCGGGGGGGCACTGGTGACCACCCCGCTGATCATGAAGCGGCTGGGGCGTGAGTCGTACGGGGTCTGGAGTCTCGTGCAGGATGTGGTCGGTTACGGCACACTGGCCGACCTGGGTCTGGGAACCTCAACCGTGATGCATCTCTCCCGGTTTGAGGGAGAGCGGAACGCCCAGGCTTACTCCAACACCCTGCAGTCGGCCAAACGGTATGTTCGCTGGCAGGGCTTTCTGGTCTGCCTCGCGCTGCTGGTGTTGGTCCTGGTGTTTCCCTGGGTCTTCGGGGTCGAGGATGTCCCCAACACGGTTGTCCGCTGGACTGTCCTCATTTGCGGACTGCGGGTGGCGGTGACACTGTTGGGCATGACCAACACGGCCATCCTGAAGTCGGCCGGCCGGTATGACTGGCTGAGTTTCCAGGAGACACTCGTCAGCGTGGTGATGATGGGTGTCCTGATCCTGCTGGCCGCCCTGGGATCCGGTCTGGTGGGACTGGCGATGTCGCAGTTCATCGTCGCCGCGTTGTCCCAATTCACGTTCTTCTGGATGGCCGCCCGATTTCAGGATCGCGGGCTGCTGGTCCCCCCCACGGCGGATCCCGAGCTGGAGAACCGCCTGCGGAATTACGGCAAATCGACGATCTGGAGCAAAGTTGCGGGGCGGGTGAATGCCGCCTCCGGAAGCGTGATCCTGGGACTTCTGCAGGGACCGACCAGCCTCGCCTTCTATGCCCCCGCCGTGTCGTTGATCACCCGGGTCAATGCCATCATGGTGTTGACGTTGGACTTTCTGGGGCCCGTGATGGCCCGGGCCCTGGGACAGGGGGACCAGGCCGGTTTCCGCCGGGTGTTTTTCCTGTCGTCCCGTTTCGCGGCCTGCCTGGCACTGCTGATTGCGAGTGGCCTGTTTCTGTACGGTCGGGACTTCCTGATGGCCTGGCTGGATGATGCCGAAGTGGTCCAGGAAAGCTATCCCCTGCTGGCCCTGTTGGGACTGTTGCTGGGAGTATCGATTCCCAGCATTCCGGGAAACAACCTGTTTCTGGCCCTCGGCGATGTCGAGCTGTTGAAGCAGCGGGGAATCAGCGAGGCGATCGTCGGCTCGATTCTGCAGTTTGTCCTCGCACTGTGGTTGGGACCGCTGGGGGTTGTGTTGGGAACCATGGTGTCGACCTTCGCCATCCGCGGGGTCATGCAGTTGTCCCTCGTTGGGACCCGGCTGAATGAGTCGGCTGCCAGGATCGCCAGAGATGTCTACCTTCGACCGCTGCTGTGCCTCATTCCGGTGCTCATCGCCGCGGGCGGGCTGAAAATGTTCGTGCCGCTGGAACAACTGCGGACTCTGCTTGTGGGGTGGGGCCTGGATGTCGGTGAGGCGGGAAGCCGGGTGTCACGGCTTTTGACCGTGGGGGAAATCGGCCTGCATGGCCTGTTGTTGACCTTCGTCATGGGGATCGGCTTTCTTGGGATTTGCCTGGATGCTCCGGCGCGGGAATTGGTGTTCGCCCGTTTGGGAGGGCGAATAAGACGATCCATTTCCAAGACGTGATTCTGCCACGGGGTCCGATGAGTGTCACCATGCCAGGGTCAGGAGATTCAGGGGATCACCCCCATCCCCCACTGACCCCACAACCCGATCCCGGTGATGCCCGAGGCTGATTGACACGGGGCTCGGCCCACCGATGCATGATGGCGCCAATCGCAAGCGGTTGACAGGCGAGCCAAGCGAGACGGATCAAAGAGCTGTCGACCTCTGCACCCGAACACCCAACGGGGCCGCGACGCTTTCCGTGGCGAATCGCACGGAGAACGTTCGCGAAACCCGCTGCCGCCAAAGACGCAGGCCAAGGACTTGGCCGTGGGGCTTCATTCCTGCACAACCGGCAGTTCGCCAGAAGCGCTCCCGGAAGGTTGGTAAACGAGGATCCCCTTTCCGGTCAAATCCTCGGTGACAGTCCCTCCAAAGGCAGCCACCCATTTTCGGACGATGTCCTGTTCTGCCTGCCGAATCCCGTCATCCATCAGAACCCGACATTCCGGAGCGAATTTATGTCGCATTACGGGCAACAATCCCGAACGCCCACCATGGGTCGAGTGCGGTGGGGCGTCACAAATCACCAGAGTCAAACCGGCGGGAATGTTGAGCGCAGAGACGTCATACCAGGAGTAATCCCCGTACGAAATCAGCCTTGTTGGCGGCAGATGGACGACCGAATTCAATCCGAAACGATTCAGCGCGGTGTGTACATTGTCCCGCCAACCGGCGTGGTGCTCCAGTGAATACAGTTTCCTTCCGGAAACGCTCGCTACAGCCCCCAAAACCAGGGTTGACAGTCCGCTGCCGCATTCCAGAATCGGACCGCTGCCGGACTTCACCTGCGACACACAACACTGCAGATACTTGGTGTCCGCTGAGTAGTATTTGTTTCCCCAGGTCACCACCAACTGCGAGTACAGCCTGGAATCAGGAACCTGGCCTGCCTGGATCAATCTCAGGAACTGCCCGAAATAATGGGGAAACATCCAGGTACGAAGGAGCCGATTGCAAAAAAATCGGATCGGCCGTGGAATCGGAGGCATGCGCCTGCCTTGCAAGATCAGAAAGCAAATTCGACCCGACGAATGAAACGTCCCAAGCCCCAAGAACACAAGCAGCCAGGTCTTGACGTTTTGGTTGCGTTCATGTGGCGCGAGGCCTTCAAAGCCTCTTCACGGCGAACACCTTACGCAACGGATCTGCGGCCCTGAGTCTACCACCGGGTCAGGGGGGATTCCAGAATCAGCTGCGCATGACTTCATCGGGCCCCAACCAGGGAACGTTCCAGCCGCTGTTCTCCGTTCCCGCAATCCCGCTTCCGTTGCTCGCCGCGGGGATGATGGCATCCGTTGGCGGGAACCAGGACTCCCTCTCTGGGGAGCGATCGGCCGCTGTGCCCTCCGGGACCGACGGCCTGCCGCGCCGACCCAACACCCCTCCCGGCGATCACTCTGGACGGGAGGCTTGGTTGAAAGCCATTTCACCCTTCTGGTATCCACGCGACTGCCGACCGCAATCGTCTGAGGTCGCCCGTCGAACATCGTCCCCGGACGCCACGTCTTATTCCGTTCTCGGAACTGCCTCATGACTGAGCTCAGCGGTCCAACCCCCAGAATCATTCCTCCCCCACATCGGTGGATCCCGGTAATTCCTCTTGTGATGTTGGCGGGTCTCGTTTTGGGACTGCCTCCCCTCGCCGCCCACGCCGATCCCGTCGATTCCGACTGGTTGTTGACCGGGGCCACGGTCATCGACGGGACTGGAAAACCGGGGTTTCTCGCCGATGTCGCGGTGCGCGGCCAGAAGATCGTCGCCGTGGGGACATTCGAGCGGGGAACCATTGCCCAGGAACTCGACTGTCGCGGACTGGTGATCGCGCCGGGATTCATTGATCTTCACAACCACAGCGACACCCAGGTTCTCGATCCTCAGACCCGGGCCAATGTCAATTTCCTGTTGCAGGGCTGTACCACCATCGTCACGGGAAACTGCGGGTCGGGTCCAGTGGATGCCGCCGAGTATTATCGCCAGATCGACGAAGCGGGCTGCGGGACCCACGTGGCCCATCTGCTTCCCCAGGGGAGTCTGCGCGAGCGGGTGGTGGGTCTGGCGCAGCGGGCGGCCACCGGGGAGGAGGTTCGCCAGATGCGTGACCTCGCCCGGTCGGCGATGGCGGCCGGGGCCTGGGGAATGTCGACAGGGCTGATCTACGTCCCCAGTTCGTATGCCGACACCGCCGAGATCACCTCCATCGCCGAGGTGGTCGGACAAACGGGCGGTCTGTATGCCAGCCACATTCGGGGGGAGGGGATCCAACTGCTGGCCTCGGTGCAAGAGGCGCTCGACATCGGTGCCAGGTCGGGGTGTCCCGTGCACGTGTCGCACTTCAAGGCATCCGGAGAGGAGGCTTGGGGCCTGGTCCAGCGGGCGGCTGAACTGATCGAGCAGGCCCGCCAGGAGGGGCGGAAGGTCACCGCCGACCAATATCCCTACATCGCCTCGAGCACCTCGCTGGAGGCGACCCTGCTTCCCAATTGGGCCCGCGCGGGGGGCAACCGCGAGATGTTGGCCCGTCTCGACGATCCCGAAATGGGGCCGCGAATCCGTGAGGCGATCAGCCAATCCCTGAAAAACACCGACGGTGGGGGGCGGATTCGGCTGGCCCGCTACGGCGCGCAGCCACGCTGGGCCGGCAAGTCGCTCGCCGAGTTGGCGGCGGAAACCCAGACCCCTCCCGTCGACCTGGTGTTGGGAATCCTGCGGGGTGGCGGTGCGGCCGTGGTCAACTTCGGGATGCGTGAGGAGGACGTGCGATTCGTGATGAGCCTGCCCTGGGTGGCCACGGCCTCTGACGGCCGGGCCTATCTTCCCGGTGCCGATCGACCGCATCCCCGCAGCTACGGGACCTTTCCGCGCAAGATTGGTCATTACGCCCGGCGGGAACGGGTTCTCTCGGTGGAACAGGCGATCCGCAGCGCCACCAGTCTCCCCGCTTCCATTCTGGGACTGACCGACCGGGGTGAGATCGCGCCGGGACGGGTGGCCGATCTGGTGGTGTTGGAGCCCGAACGCTTCCTCGACCAGGCGACCTACGATGATCCCCACGCCTACGCCAGCGGGGTGCGGCATGTCTTCGTGACGGGTGAGCCGGTGGTCTGGAAAGGGAGTCCCACCGGTGCCCTGCGGGGCCGCGCGTTGCGGCGCCCGCCCGTTCGATCGGTGGAGGCACCAACCCGCTGAACCCCCAGGCTGACCGGTCCCTTCCCGGACAGGACCTCAGTTTCTGTGGGGCTCTGTACTGGCGGGGAGATCCTTGCGGACACGCAGGCGGTCGATTCGCCGTCCGTCGAGATCCACCACCTCGAAGCGCAGTCCCTGCCAGGTCACCTGTTCGCCCAGTTGGGGCAGGCGTCCCAATTCATCGAGTACCAACCCCGCCACAGAACTCACATTCCGCGGCAGATTCGCCCGCTGTGCGGTCCCGCCGATCCGTTCCACCAGATCGGCGAGGCTCACCATGCCGTCGACCAGCCAGCCTCCCTGTTCATCCGGAACAATCATCTGCTCGACCCGCTCGTGATGCTCGGTGAGCAATTCGCCGACCAGTTCCTCGAGCACATCCTCGAGGGTGACCATGCCACGGGTGGCCCCAAATTCATCCACCACGATCGCCAGCTGATTGCGTTCTTCCTGGAAGCGGACCAGCAGCTGGTCCAGACGCAGCGTGTCGGGAACGAACATCGCCTTGCGGATCAGTTTCTTCAGGTCCAGCTGCCAGCCCAGGTAATGCTGCCGCAGAACATCCTTGAGGTGCACGAACCCGATGATGTGGTCGAGGTCATTCTCGTAAACCGGCAGCCGCGAAAAACCGGCCATCGAGATCGTGCCCAGCAATTCCTGCGGCGGGGTCGCCACGTCGACGGCGTCGATGTCGATGCGCGGACGCATGATCTGCCGCACGATGCGGTCCCCCAGCTGCAGCGCCTCGATCGCCAGCCGCTGCTCCACCGGGTCGACCAGTCCTTCGGCGGTCCCCAGCTCGATCAGGTGCCGAATGTCCTGCAGTGAGGTTCCCGGGCGGGCCAACCCGCCAAACCCCAGCAGGCCGGCGAGCGATTCGGTGATTTTGCCCAGCACCCAGACCACGGGACGTGCCGCGACTTCCAGGGCCGCCACAAAAGGGGCCACCCAGATGGCCATCCGGGTGGGGTCATGCAGGGCGATGCGCTTGGGGATGAGCTCACCCAGCAGGATCGAGCCCACCGTGATGGCCAGCACGACCAGCCCCAGGGCCAGTTGGCCGCTGAGACGCGTCAGCCAGCCCCACTCCAGCGTCGCCAGCAGAGCCTCCAGCTCGCGCGCGAGCGCCGCCCCGCCGTAGGCGGCCGCCAGGGTCCCCACCAGGGTGATTCCCACCTGGATCGTCGCCAGCAGATGGTTGGGGTTTTCGATCAGCCGCAGGGCGGTCGCCGCCCGGCGATCATTCTGATCGGCCCGTTCCTTCAGGCGTCCGCGGTTGGCTGAGATCAGCGAGAGCTCGGCCGCGGCGAACAGGCCGTTCGCCGCGAACAGGAAAACAATCACCAGGCTCTCGAACAGAATCGCCGAGATCATGCCACGGGTCTCAGGGGACGGCCCTCGGGCGGGACGGGGATGGAGGCAGAGTCGACGAAATGACGCTGCCAGAGTTCAAACACCAGCAGCGACCACAGGCGGTACGAATGGTCCCACCGGTTGTCGAGGTGCTCCCGCACCAGTTGTTCGATCGCGCTCCGCCGGAACCAGCCGCGGGAGAGGCTGCGCGAGTCGAGCAGTGTCTCTTCGACCAGCGGACGCAGGACCCCCCGGAACCAGACATCCAGGGGAATTCCAAAACCCATCTTGGGACGATTCCGGATGGCCGGCGGAACCAGGTCGCTGAACGTCTCCAGCAGAATCTGCTTGCCCCGTGACCCGCGCATCTTCCACGCGAGCGGCAGGCTGGCCGCCAGTTCGACCACCTTCTGGTCGAGAAAGGGTGCACGCACCTCCAGCGAGCAGGCCATGCTGGCGATGTCGACCTTGTTGAGAATGTCGCAGGGCAGATACGTCAACAGGTCGGCACACGTCGTGCGGGTGACGAAATCGCGGTTGGGGCATTCCAGGTAGTGGCGCAGCAGGAACCGGGCGGGATCCTCCTGTCGCAGGGTCTCCTGCAACTCATCCGACAGCAGCCCAGGCAACCGTTCGTCATCGAAAATCGAGATCCACTTCAGGTAGCGTCGCGTGGGGGTGTAACGGAGGGCTGACAGCAGCCGTTTCAGACGGCGACGCTTCGATTTCTGGCGGGTCGAGGCAGGAATCGCCTGCCACAGACGGTTCGAGACCATCCACTGCAGCGGGCCGGGGAGCCGGTCGTACCATTGCCCCAGACCCACCGCCCGATACCGGTCGTAGCCGGCGAAGAGTTCATCGCCTCCATCACCCGACAGGGCGACCGTCACATTCCGCCGGGTCAACTGGCTGAGGTACAGCGTGGGAATGGCCGAGCTGTCGGCGAAGGGCTCATCGTAGTGCCAGATCAGGTGCGGCAGGATGTCGAGCGCCTGGGGCTCGACTTCCAGTTCGTGATGATCGGTCCCCAGGTGCGTCGCCGCCAGCCGGGCATACTCCCGCTCGTCGAACGATTTGACCGGGAACCCAATCGAAAACGTCTGCACGGGGCGGGACGAAAGCTGCTGCATCAACCCGGCGATGATCGTCGAGTCGACCCCCCCTGAAAGAAACGCTCCCAGCGGAACGTCGCTGCGCAACCGCAACTGCACCGCCTCTTCGAGGGTCGACCGCAACTGGCGGCGGGCCTCGCTGCGGGTCCGGGGAACCGGGGGACGGTCGGCATCCGCTGCGCTCTCGACCGGTTTTCGTCCCCCGCGCTCGAACCCCGGACTCCAGTAACGCTCCACCTCCAATCGCCCAGCCTGCCAGACTGCCCGGTGGGCCGGAGGTAACTTGGCGAACCCCTGCAGGATCGAATGGGGGTGCGGGACATACTGGTATGTCAGGTATTCGAGCAGGGCCGGCGCATCGACCTCGCGGGGAACTCCGGGAACCGCCAAGAGCGACTTCAACTCGCTGGCGAACATCAGCCGTCCCGGCTCGTGGCGGTACACCAGCGGCTTCTTGCCCAGCCGGTCGCGCGCCAGCAACAGCCGTTGTCGGGGCTCGTCCCAGATCGCGAAGGCGAACATTCCCCGCAACACGTCGACACACCCGGCCCCCAACTCTTCGTAGAGGTGGATGATGGTCTCGGTGTCGCTGTGGGTGCGGAAGCGGTGTCCGCGGGAGATCAGCCCCGCCTGCAGCTCCCTGTAGTTGTAGATTTCCCCGTTGAAGACGATCCAGATGGTGCGGTCTTCATTGGCGAGCGGTTGGTGTCCGGTCGAGAGATCGATGATCGACAGCCGCCGGAACCCGAAGGCCGCCCCCGGCCCGGCCGCCACTTCCACGGGGGTGACCCCATTCCATTCCCGGCCACTCAGGCCCGAGAAGTAATACCCCGCGTCATCCGGGCCACGGTGCACCAGGGCGTCGGTCATCCGCCGCAGAATCCCGGGAGCGAGAGGCGGTGTCTCCCCCGTCCAGACCATGCCCGTTATGCCGCACATGGTTCCCTCGTCGGGGTCAGCGTGCGGTACAGGTCGAGATGCGCCTGCACCATCCGCTCGACGGAGAATTCCGCGCCGATCCGTTCCCGCCCCGCCGCCCCCATCCGGCGCGCCAGCAGGGGATCGAACAGCAGGCGATCGGCGAACTGGGTGAAGGCCGCCCGATCTCCCACCGGCACCAGAAACCCGGTTTCGTTCATCACCACCAGTTCGCGGTTGGGAGGAATGTCGCTCGCCACGACGGGCAGCCCGTACGACATCGCCTCCATGACGCTGTTCGACATCCCCTCGAAATCGCTGGCGAGCCAGAACAGGTCACTCGCGGCCAGAATGCGCCCCACGTCGGGGCAGTGCCCCAGAAACCGTACATGCTTTTCCAGCCCCAATCCCCAGGCGAACTCCTGCAGCCGGGACCGCTCGGGACCATCCCCCGCCACCAGGAACAGCACATTGGCGCGGGTCGCCCGAATCAACTCGAACGCCCAGATCAGATCGTCGACCCGTTTCTGCCGGGCCAGTCGACCGGTGAAGCACACCACCGGCAACTGCGCGGGAATCTCCAACTCGCGCCGCACCGCCTCCCGGTCGGGTGTCTCGCGGGGAAGCTCGACGCCATTGGGAATGACCAGCATCCGCTCGGGTGGAAATCCCTGGTCGCGGTAAAACGCGGCCACGCTCTGCGAGTTGGCGAGCAGCCGGGTGGTGCGGGAGATCAACGCCCGGTCGACCTGGAATTGCCAGCCCGCCTTCCAGCTGTCGACGCACCGTTCGGAAACGACGATCGGGTAAGGGGGGCTCGAACCTGCCGCCAGGCGGCCATACGCATTCCCCGCGAACAGCCACGTGTGCAGGATGTCCGGAGTCCACTCCCGCAGCAGTCGGCGCAGACGCCAGAGACACACCGGATCAAACCGCAACCGCTTCCCCAGCACGGTTACGGGAATGCCCGCCCGTTCCAGGTCCGTCTGATAAGGGCCTCCCCGGGTCAGGCAGCAGACCCGGACCTCACATTCGGGGCGCGGCAGTCCCGTCGCCAGCAGCATCAATTGCTTTTCGGCACCAGACCGGTCGAGCGTGGGAATCAGCAGCAGTACCCGCATGGTTTCAGCATTCTATCGACTGCCGAAACTCCAGCCCACCAGCCCGCCTGTTTCCCCGGGATGGCCAGACCTCTGCCCATCGCTGGCGGCAGACTTTCCCGCCGCCGTCCAGAGGCCCCTCCCCCGCGGTCACTCCGGGCCGGCGGGATCCTCAGGCGGCTCTGGCTTCGAGACCACAATTCCCCGGCGCAGCAATTCGTCCACCAGGGTCTCGACGAAAATCTCACAGCCATGCGCTGTAAAATGGCAGACGTCGTTGAAATTCACCGCCGTCTTTTCCAGCGCGGCCTCCTGGTCGACGAAGATCACCTCGGGATGCGACCGGGCACTGTCGACAATCACCTCATTGTGGACCGCCACGGCGTTTTGCACCTGATCGGCCGGTCCCCAGATGTCGGTTGGCGAGATGTGCAGACAGTAATCCAGTGCGAGGTTCTTGAACTTCGTCTGGTCATAGTGCGGCTCGAAGTACGTCGCGAATTTCATCAACACCAGGGGCTCTTCGCGCGCCAGAGCCAGTTTCTGGATCTCCGCCAGGTTGGCCCGCAGCGAATCGGCACTGCGCACGGTCTGGCCATAAGGGAGCCAGTCGGCCCGCGGGTCTCCTCGTGACACCATCTGGTCCGACCACAGCAGACGCTGGCAGACGGTCACCAGAAACCGGCACGTCATCGGCAGGGCCCAGCGGGCCCGCCCATGGTAAGGGGCCACGGCATTGGCCGAGAGATACCAGCCAAAGTGAGAGTAATCCTCCCGAAACACCTCGGGCGGACAATTGTTGGCGCGCGTCTCATTGATGTTGTCGTAAACCACCACCAGATCGAACCGCGCCTGTTCCACCGCCCGGTACTTCAGCACGCTGTCCCGCGACATGTGCCCGGCTTCGGCGAGATTGAATGTCCGCACGGGGCGCCGTAGCACGCGCGTCAGCCGCTCCTTCAGCATCAGCTCGATGGGGCCAAAGTCGGGATGCAGGGTCGACGCCCCCAGAAACAACACGTCGAAAGGAAGGTCGTCGGATCGGGGTTGGCGCTTGTCGACTTTCCGCAATCCCGGATAGAGCGAGTACAACACGCGACTGGGGTCCGTCAGCGGCACCCCGCCGCGCAGATTCCAGAACAGACGGGACCCCAGTTCTCCCGAAACCAGGGTCACCACCGTCACCAGCACCAGCCGAAACATCCACAGCCGGGCGCCACGGGGCCCCCGGCGCGGTCGGGACGCAGGAGACAAGGCGTGGGGCGTCGGGCTCGACACATCAGGCAGACTGTTCGACACGGGAAGACTCGACTCCGTTCATTGCCTGCGGTGCGAGTTCCCTCGCGCGGCCGCCCTCAGACTGGTCCCTGCAATCGGTCGAGCCACCCCGACCAGGCCACCCGGCTTCCAGGCAGCGCTCCAGGAAAAGTCCCGACACCACGCAGACAGGCCAACGACCCGTCGGGAGAACAACCGGGCGACTCCCCCCCGGGCTGCAAATTCTTTCAGGCGATCTGCAAACCGTCAACGGGAATTCGGCCCCGATGAGTTCCCGGGGTCAGTCCCCGGGGCGATGTCGCGATGGAAACTGCCGGGGGGCCATGCCTCGGCCCAGACGCCCCCGGTGCGGGATCCTCAGCCGCGCTCGGTGCGTCGCCGCATGTAGTACCGCTGCACTTCGGCCACACACGACTGCCCGGCGGGATTGGTCACCGAGCAGCGCGCCTCGGAGGACTGGGCCCGCTGGACACACGCGCGGGTCCGCGCGACTCCCCCCTCGGTCAGGTCTTGCTCGATGTCCGCGGCCGTCAATCCGAAGCAGGCACACAGCGGGGCCGCGGGATCCTTCGGCCACACCGGCCGGGAAAGCTGCGACACCTGAACCGAACGGCCAAATGCGTCGAAATACACGATTTCACACCGGTCGAATCCGCAAAACCAGGCCGACTCGGTCAGTCCCAGCCGCTGCCCGGGCGTGAGCTGGGCCGCGAGCGTGTCGGGCAAGACCTCCTGACCAGGCGAGTCGCAACCAGGGCAGCGCGGGGCGACATCGTCCGATTCGCGGACAAACGCCTTGTTCATCCCTGCCCCCCCAACAGGTGTCGGTTGGCCATCGAGATTCCCGAAAACATCGCCCCCACAATCCCCAGCATCCCCTGGTCGGTGCCACACAGGAACAGGTTCGACAGCTGGGTGGTTCCATCCCAGTGCTTGTCGGGGGTCCCGTAGACGCAGCCATTGAGATGCCCGGTGTACTTCCGGATGGTCCGCGGAGAAAACGTGTCGAGATCGACGATTTGCGGCCGGAAGTCGGGAATGTGCTGCAGCGCGGCTGCGAAGATCCGCTGGTTCCAGAGCTGCTTCTGCGACTGGTAGGTCGCCTCGTCGGGCTGTTCAAACCAGAACCGGTTGTTGGCCATCACCGTCAGACGCAGGGTGTTCTCCTCCAGCGGCTGGTCGTAGGCGAAGTTGTTCGGACTGCAGATCACCCCGCTGTCGACATGACACGGCTCAGCCGGGTTCGCGTATTGGAACCGGGGCCGGCTGCAGTAGAACAGCGTCGTCTCGGGAATCCCCAGCTCGGCCGGGGGAGTCTGCAGAGTGGCGATCGATTCGAAAAAGGTCAGTTCCCCCACCCGGTCGGAAGACAGGGTGTCGCGGGCGGGGTCGCCCTCGTCGGCACACAGCCGAGTGGTTTCCACACTCCCCGCCGAGGAGAGAATACTTTCGGATTCGAGGCGGGTCCCATCGTCGAGGATCACCGCCACCGCCCGACCCTCCCGCGACTCAATATGGCGGACACCCGCCCGCAGCCGCAGTTCGCCTCCCAGTTGCCGGTAGCGCTTCGCCAGCAGGGCCAGAATCCGCCGCACCCCTTCGTAGGGGCGGGCGAAACCGTCCCGATAGACACTGCGGAAGAGAATGAGAAACTGCGTCAGCTCGACATCCTGCGGCGAGGCGCTGCCGTAGAACAGCACCGGGTACAGCAGCATGTCGATCAGCAGAGGATCACGCAGGTATTGCCCCAACAGTCCGCGGCCGGTCTGATCGCGGGGAAACGCGGTCCCCCACGGCTGCTCTTCGACAAATCGAACCAGTTGCCGGAAGCCCTCGATCTCGGAGGGAAAGCGATCGGCGATCTCCGACTCCAGCAACCCGGGGTCGTTCCCGAACCGCAGCGTCACCCCGGGAAAACTGATCTTCGAACCGCATTGGGGGAAGAAGCCAAAGTCGTCCCAGCTGAATCGCAGTTGCCGGAGGATCCGGGGAAGCGGCCCCGATTTGCTCCCCCGGGGGTTGTAGTTGGTGACGGCGTGCAGGCCGACGTCATGATTCCGGCCCCGCAGGCGGTAGAACGAATTCAGCCCGCCAATTGTGGTGTGCCGTTCGAGCAGGCAGACTTTTTTTCCGAAGTGGGCCAGGCGAATTCCCGCCGCCAACCCCGACAGTCCTGCCCCAATGATGATCGTGTCGTAACTCACGCTGGGCCGCCCATCAGCTCAGAACCAGACGGTCGAAGCAAAACGACTGGAGAGACCACCCCCCGCTTCCCGGGATCGTCTTCCCCCAGGTCGCCCCGATTCCGGTCCCCGCTGTCCCGATCGCCACGTTGTCGCGACCCTGTTTTGACGCGACAAGGTGCGGTCCGCGAGTTGGTTTCCCGGATCCGCCTCACTGCCGCTGGAACCTCTCCCCGGCCGCTGTCAGCGAGGGGCCGGGCAATTGGGCACACACAGTGCGACGCAGGCCAAACCAGACCCCACAATCGAGGCCCACTCAGGCGTGGGCCTTCACGTCCTTCATCAGGGGGGTCAGATACTTGACCGCCCCTCCCATGGTGGCGAGGTGGGGATAATCGTCTTCAGGAATCTGCACCCGGTACTGCTTGCGCAATTCCATCACAATGTCGAGGAAGTCCATGCTGTCGAGCTCGATCTGCTCCCGGAACGGCACTTCGTCCCGCAGCCCCGAGAGGTCTTCATCGGGAACAATCCGGGACAGAATGTCGAGCAGGACTTGGCGAATCTCTTCAGGCTGCATTTCCTCGAACTCCACGGACCAACGCAGGTTGGCCCCTCTCAGTCAGCGGTGACGCACGCAATGAACTTCCGTGCCGAACCCAATCGACGCAGACCGGAACAGCCTCAGCGAGACTGATCCAACCCCTCAAATCGGCCCCGTATCGTCGTCAGGACGGGACGAGCCTGCAACATTCTCTCATGTGTTCCCAAATTTGGGAACTGCCAGAGCCCAGACTGCGGACTCGCCAACGGGCTCTGCTCAGACAAACCCCGCCCAGAACCCAGAGCTCCAGAACACCATGACCCGGAACCACGTGCCCCGATGTAACTGCCCCAGCCCAGACCCTGTGGCGAAACCGGCGCGGGGCCGGCTCATTAGGGGTCGAACCTCCGCACCACCAGTGCCGAGTTGATCCCCAACATGCCGAACGAATTGTTCAGGATATGGGTCACTCGGCCCATGTGACGCGGCTGGTTCGCGACAATCTGGGCCTGCCCAACGTCGCAGGCGGGATCCAGATCATCAAGATTGATTGTAGCGTGGGCGTAACCGTCCTCAAACGAGGGGATGTTCCCCAGCAGTTCCAATGCCCCCGCCGCCCCCATCGCATGGCCGATGAAGCTCTTCGTGTTGTTGACCGCCAACCGGGGACAGTCGCCAAACACTTCTTTGATCGCCAGACACTCTTCCACATCCCCCTGCTCGGTCGCCGTCGCATGGGTATTCAGAATGTCGATGTCCCCCGGCTGCAACCCCGCCCGCCGCAGCGCCGCACGCAGGCACTCGGCCTGCCGCTTCGAGTAGGGCAACACGAAGTCGGTCGCGTCCGAGTTGATCGCGTAGCCGACGATTTCTCCGTAAATCTTCGCCCCCCGACGCAGCGCGTCGGGCAGCCGCTCGAGGGTGCAGATGCAGCCCCCCTCGGCCACGACGATGCCGTTGCGGGCTTTGTCGAACGGCCGCGAGGCGCGGGCTGGCTCGACGTGGCTGGCCAGGGCTCCCTGGCTCTTGAAACTGGCGAAGATGCCGAAGGTGTGAATGCTCTCCGACACCCCCCCCACCACCGCCAGATCGACCTCGTCCAGCCACAGCTGCTGCATCCCCTGGATGAAGCCGATGTTTCCCGCCGCACACGCCGCCCCAATCGTGTAGTGCGGCCCGGTGATCCCCAGGTTGAGGGTCACTTCACCCGCCGGGTTGTTCGCCACCGTGCGGGGATTGTGGTGATGCGACCAGACCTTCGTGTCGTAGTTGAACTGCGAGATCTCGTAGACCTCGTTCTCGGTCTCGACATTCCCGTGCTCGGTGATTCCCAGGAAGACCCCCACCCGATCCTTGGGAACCGCCTCCCAGGCCAGCCCCGAGTCGGTCACCGCCTCGCGGGCACAATAGATCGAGATCGAGCCCGCGCGCGTCCCCCGTCGCAGATCCTTCCGCTTCTGATACCGCAATTCGTCGAAGTTGCAGACCCCCGCCAGCACCTTCCCCATGTAGCGGATTTCGCGCTCCACCACCCCCGACCGGCCCGCCAGCAGGCTGGCCCGGTAGTCAGCGAGGTTGTTGCCGATCGGGCTGGTCAGCCCAACCCCGGTAATGACAATCCGGTCGCGCGGCGTGGCTAAGGTGGACATCCAGAATGCAGTAGACGCGGCAAGCCGGGCAGAATCCCAGCCTGGGCAGTGGTTGGAACACGAGTGACGGGCTCGACAGCCCTTCCGTCAAAGTAACGGCTGTTCGGAGGGCTGACAAGTCGCCCTCTCTGCCCCCAATCCCACGAAAACCAGCCCGAAATGCTTTGTGTTGGAAAGCAGCTCCGGCGTCATACCACGGCACTGGCGATGAACGGCTGAGGAACATCATGAGCGACGCCCACCCAGGGTCGACACATTCCGTGCCGACCCCGGGCAAAGTCGCAACAAGTCCGGCAGATTGGCCGAACCGCCCCCCCCAGAGAACCCTCTCAGGCTCTCGTGTCGCTTAGCCGCAGGCGGCAATCAGCAGATTCCCGCCCCCTGGGTCTCCACATAGACGGCATACAGCGACTGGCTCGCCGCCATGAACAGACGGTTCCGCTTGGGGCCGCCGAAGCAGAGGTTGCCGCAGATCTCCGGCAGCAGAATCTGCCCGATGCGCGTGCCATCGGGGGCGAAGACCTGCACGCCGTCGTAGCCATCTCCCACCCAGCCGGCGGCCACCCAGATGTTGCCGTCGATGTCGGCCCGGATCCCGTCGGCGAATCCGGCCACTTTCTTGCCGTCGAGTTCCATCTCCATCGAGACGAACTGCTTCCCCTTCCCAAGCTTCACCCCGTCAATCACATCGAACACCTGGATGTTCTTGGGGGCCTCGGGATAGTGCGACGCGCCGGTGTCGGCCACGTACACCTTCTTGTAGTCGGGCGAGAAGCACAGACCATTCGGCTTGAACAGCTCGTCGGTCACCTTGGTGACCGTGCCGTTCTTGTCGATCCGGTACACCGCCTCCTTCAGCTCGAGCTTCCCTTTGTTCCCCTCGTAGTTCATCAGGCTGCCGTAGCCCGGGTCGGTGAACCAGACGCTGCCGTCGGGATGCACGGCCCCGTCGTTGGGAGCGTTGAACGGCTTGCCGTCGAACTTGTCCGCCAGCACCGAGACCTTGCCGGTGTGCTCGTACCGCACCACGCGACGGTTGCCATGCTCGAACGAGATCTGCCGTCCTTCGAAGTCGAAGGTGTTCCCGTTGGAATTTCCCGCGGGCTGATGGATGACGCTCACATGGCCGTCTTCGTTCAGCCAGCGCAGCTGCACGTCATTGGGAATGTCGCTCCAGACCAGGTACCGCCCACCGCCGCACCAGGCGGTTCCTTCGGCCCACAGCATGCCGGTGTACAGCCGCTGGATTGGCGTGTTGCCGATCTTGATCTTCTCGAACCGCTTGTCGAGGGCGATCACGTCGGCTTCCGGATATCGGGCGGGACCCGCCCCGGGTTCATACGCGCTGGCGGGACGGCCATGCCGGTCCTGGGCCAGGGCGGTCCCGGCCAGGCCGAGTGCGGCGGTGGCCAGGAAACCCCGCCGGGCGACGGTCGCCGGCGAAGTCTGTGGGCGTTGGGCAATCTGGGCGGCGATGCGTTCTGGAAAGAGCATGGAGTCGAACCTCGGGAGAAACAAGGACAGACGACGGTTCTAGAGCACCGAAAACCGCTTCGTTGTAACAGCGGTCCGGGGTGAATGCCACGTGAGGAGGGCGGCTTGCCCGGCTGTCGCGGCAGGTTCTATCATCGGGCACCATGTCGAAGTTCGCCGTCATTCTGCCCGCTGCCGGTTCCAGCTCCCGGTTCAAGCTGCAGCCCCGCAAGAAACCGTTTGTGGAAATCGCCGGGCGGGCGGTCTGGCTGCGGGCCGCCGATCCCTTCCTGAATCACCCCCGTGTGGCCCAGGTGATCGTGGTCATTTCCCCCGCCGATCACGAGTGGTTCCGCGAGCAATACGCCCCCCACCTTGCCGTTCACCACATTGATGTGGCCCTGGGAGGGGCCGAGCGGGCCGACTCGGTCGGCAACGCCCTGGCGCTGGTGCGTCCCGGGATCGATCATGTGGCGGTGCACGACGCGGCCCGGCCCGTGCTGACGGTCGAGTGGGTGAACCGGGTCTTCGACGCGGCCGAACGCGACGGGGCCGCCCTGCTGGCCACCCCCATCACCAGCACCATCAAGCGGGGCGGGGCGGATGGCAAGGTGATCGAGACCGTGCCCCGGGCGGGCCTGTGGGCCGCCCAGACCCCGCAGGTCTTCCGGCGCAGCGTGCTGGAAGGGGCGTACGCCCAGCGGGGAACCCTGCAACCCACCGACGAGGCGAGCCTGGTCGAGTCGTGCGGTCATGCGGTCACCCTCGTCGACGGGTCTCCCTTGAACATCAAGATCACCGCCGACGAAGACCTGCGGTTCGCCGAACTGGCGCTGCAGGCCTTGCCGCGAGCTGTTTCCCCGAATCCGTAAACGCCGGGGGCCGAGCTGCAGGACGTGCAGCAAAACAATTCCCCGTAGGGGATACTTTCCTCAGCCTGGGGTTGTCGCGCAGGCGACTACCCCAGGGAGCCATCCCCACCAAGACCCCTATCCTGTAAGGATTGCTTTCCACACCCGGTCTGATGCTTGCGGATTGATCAACGAGCGAACCCACGTCGAAAGGAACCACTTTCAGGGTTCAGGTCTTGTTGGGGTTCGCGTACCCCGGTTAGCCGCTGAGGCGGCAACCCGGGGCTGAGAGAAGCAACCTCGGCGAGGCAGGCGAGAGGATTGTGCCGAAGGCCGAGAGTTGTGGTCCCGGCGGTCTCAGCCCGATGACCACCGCCGCCACGTCGACCCATCGCCCCGGTGCAACAGTGCCGGAAACGCCCAATCACTCCGACCGCAGCACCAGCCCACGGGGAACCTGCTGCACCGACGCGCAGCCGCACGCCTGCAGGGCCACTTCCAGCTCTTCCCGCAGCAGGGTCAGCAACTGGGTGACCCCCTCCTCGCCTCCCGCCGCGAGCGCCCAGGCGTAGGGGCGGCCAATCAAGACCCCCTGCGCCCCCAGGGCCAGCGCCTTCAAGACATCGGTCCCCCGCCGTACACCGCTGTCGAGCAGCACCGTCGCCCGGCCCTTCACCGCGGCAACCACCTCTTCGAGTTGATCGATGCTGGCCGGGACCCCGTCCAGCCGCCGCCCCCCATGGTTCGACACCACGATCCCGTCGAGCCCCAACCGCACCGCCCGGTCCGCATCTTCCGGACGAAGCACTCCCTTCACCAACAGCGGCAGCCGCGTGATCGACCGCAGCCAGTCGAACACCTCCCACGACAATGCGGGATCCCACGCCTGCTCGTTGACCGCATTCAGCACGGCCAGCGTCATCCCCGCGTGGACGGGAAACCCCATGTCGGTCAGCTGCTTCAGCAGCCGTTCGCGCGGCAGGGCGAACCGGTTCCGCTTGTCGGCATCCTTCCTCTCTCCCAAATCGACCGTCAGGATCAAAGCGCGATACCCCGCCCGCTCGACCCGCTCCACGATCCGCCGGGCGATCGTCCGGTCACGCGGCACATACAACTGGAACCACTTCGGTCCGTCGGTCGCCTCGGCCACCTCCTCCACGCTGTGGCCGGCACTGCTGCTGACTCCCAAAATGGTGCCTGCGGCAGCCGCCGCCCGGGCCGAGGCGAGGACACCATCTCGATGAAACAGGCTCTGCCCCGCCACCGGCGCCAGCAGGATGGGCAGACGCACCGGTGTCCCCAGCAGCGTGGTCGCGAGCGACACCTGGTCGACTCCCGCCAACAGGGGAGGCAACAGCCGGAGTCGCTGAAAGGCCGCCACGTTGTCCCGCAGCGTCACTTCGTCGGTCGAACCGGTGCTGATGTAGTCGAACGTCGCGGGGGGCAACACCGCCCGGGCCCGCGCGGCGAAATCCCCCACATTCGCCGGGGGATGAGAAAAATCCCCTGCCGCAGCGTCGGGTTGGGCCTGCGCGCCGGCGGCCGGCGGTGCGGGCTTCGGCGGCCAGGCCCAGGCCCCCGCTCCCAACGTCAACAGCTGCGAGAACAACCGGCGGTCCATGGGAAATCCTGGGAAAGCGGTGGCGTCGGGCGGAGGCAGATTGGGGGCCGGCCCCGGAGCTGAAGTCTACGGCGCCTGTTTGAGGTTCACCCGCACCAGTTCTTTGTCGTTCCGCGCGAACACGCTCTGCAGGGCAAACGCGGGCTGCGACCAGATGGTCATCCGCCCCTGCACGTCACGCGTCGGCTCGACCAGCAGCGACCGGCTGATTTCCTGGTATCCCTGGGGGGTCAGCCGGGCGATGATCAGTTCTCCCTGCTCGTTGGCGAGAAAGACCCGGTCGCGGTGTTCCACCAGAAAGGCGTTCCACCAGCGGCCCTCGCCGGTCGCCTCGCGCGTCTCCCAGAGCCGTTCGCCGGTCTGGGCGTCGAGGCACCGCAGCTGGCCGTAGCTGCAGACGCCGTAGATGTGCGTCCCGTTGAAGATCGGCGTGCTCATGATCGAGTGCAGCCCATCGGTGCGGATTTCACTGTTGGACTTTCCCTTCCAGACGATGCGGGGGGTCTTTCCCTCGGCATCGAGCTCGATCATCAGCGGGCCGTTGTAGAACGCCGTCAGGAACAGCCGGTTTCCCACCTGCCGGGGCTGCGGAATGCACAGCCCAAACCGTACGGGAAAGGGGACACTCCAGATCTCCTTGCCCGAGTCGGGGTCGATCGCCGTCACCGCCTTGGGATGCCAGATCACCACCTGGGGCCGGCCGCCAAATTCGCACAGCACGGGGGGACAGTAGCCCACCTCGGCATCCTCCAGCGACCGCCACAGTTCTTTCCCCGACTTCCGGTCGAAGCAGACCACCAGCGCGTTGGGAACTCCGCCGACGAGGGTGATGAGCTTGTCACCCAGCACCAGCGGCGTCGCCACCATGCCCCAGATCGGCAGTTTTGTGTCGAACTCGTCGACGAACTGCTTCTTCCAGACCACCGACCCGTCGGCCACCTTCAGGCAGAACATGTGCCCCATGGTGCCGATGGTGTAGAGCAGGTCATCGACAACCACCGGGGTCATGCGGGGTCCCGCCGGATAATCGACCTTGTAGCGGGCCTCGTACTGGTGGGTCCACAGCACCTTGCCCGTCCCGGCATCGAGGCAGAGCACCCGTTCGGTCTCGGTTTGTTCGGGGCGGTCCATGACGTAGACGCGTCCGTCGGCGACCGCCGGCCCCGCGTACCCCGCACCAATCGGGGTGCTCCACATCCGGGGGAGTTTCGGACCGGCGGGCAGCGCGTCGACAATGCCCGTCTCGCGCCATACGAGGTCGCGGCGGGGGCCACCCCACTGGGGCCAGTCGTCGGCACTCCCCACAGTGGGGTTCCAGACAATCGCGACCCCGCACAGAAAGAGCGACCAGGTCCACACAGGCGAGCGTTGCAGCAGATTCATCGGCGGGCGTAAAAGGCAGGAGGGAGGGGGGTTGGCGGGAATTCCGGGAGGGGACTGTGTCGTTCCCGATGAAGAGGTTCCTTGACCCGCGGGCGTTACTTGACCAGCAGGATAGGGCATCGGCACAAGACCGACACCTGATAGCTGAGGGTATTCCAACTCTGCGCGGGGCGGGCTGGATCGAGGGGATGCGAACTCATCACCACCAGGTCGGCATGACGGTCCACCGAGGCCCGAACAATCTCTTCCAGCCGGTGCCCCCCGATCACCTTCCACTCCACCTGCTGACCGGCCGACAGAAACCGTTGGGCCCGCGCTTCCAGTTTACTCTCGGCTCGTTGCCGCAACCGGGAGAGGAAGACGCGGGTCTCGGCATCCTCTCCGGCCAGTGGTTCGATCACATGCAGCAGGGTGATGCGGGCGTGGTTGTGCACAGCGATCTCAAACGCCACTTCGAGGGCGGCCTGGTTCTTCTCGGTGAAGTCGAGGGGGACCAGCACGTGTTGGAATCGAGGCAGCATCGCACACCTCCAGAACATGGGATTTCGGGAGAATCCTCAGTCGATCCTCGGTACCCGTCGGTCAGGACGAACGAAACCGGTTCACATCGATCCGGTCATAGACCAGCACCATCAGCAGGATCAGCAGGCCGCTCAGCAAGAGCAGTGCTCCCAGGGTGCCAAGCAGGAACGCGATCAATTCCTCGCCAGTCAGCATCCAGGTCAGCCAGCCGATGCCCGAGGCGATTCCCAACCCGGCGACCAGCGCGGCCAGTTTCGAGAGTGCCAACAGCATGTTCCGTCCCACCATGTGGATGTCTCCCACCCCCCCGTTGGCCGGGGTGTAGGGGAACAGCAAAAACATCAGGTTTTCGCTGCAGTACAGGAAGAGGTTGGCCGCGGGGGCCAGCACGAGGCCAACCGCCAGGTACGGCGCCGAAAGCAGCCCCGACAGCCAGAGCCCCACCAGCAGCAGCCACGCCAGAAAGGAGGCCAGCAGCACCGGGGTCGTCAGTTGCCCCAGTACCACTCCCCAGGGGGCGAAGGGGTGACTCTTGAGCACATCCATCCGTTCCAGGTCCGACCGGAAGTCGTACTGCAGCAACTGGGGCAGCAGAAAGACCAGCATCGAAATGCTGGGGGCCAGCAGGGCGATGCCCCCCGGGTTTTTGCGGGACAGCAACAGCGGCAAGGTCATGACCGCCGCGATCAGGCCGACCAGCAGCAGGGCGAAGTGGGCGTTCCGCAAGGCCATGGTCAGTTGGCGCCAGGCAATGGGCCCGGCTCCCGCCAGGCGCGGGAAGCGGGGGGCACGCAGCCGACCCCGGGGCTTGACCCCCGCCGTCAGCGCCTGCCCCTTCCGGGCGCTCTGCAGCCGGGCCTGCATCCGCTGGCTGGCGGCGATAGAATGTTCGAGGTAGTGGGCGTCGCACACGAGAATCAGCCCCAGCACCGCCAGGTTGATGCCCAGGGAAGCCGCCAGCCAGAAGAGCAATTCGCCTGTGCTCTGCGCCGTAAACAGCCGGGCCAGCACGGTGAACGGGCCGAACAGCACCCCGCTCCAGCTCGTCTCCCCCAGCTGCTGCAGCCCCGACAGCAGGTCGAACTCCTCACCGACGGGCCAGGCCAGCGCCGCCACCGCGGCCAGAATCAACCCGACCGCCAGCACCAGGCCCCACCGCAGCCGGGCGAAGGTGGCCTCGGCCAGCACCGAGACCAGCACCCCCAGCAGCATCTGCAGCAGGCTCAGCAGCCAGAGCGACAGGCAGACCCCCAGGTAGCCCGCCACCCAGTGGCTGCTCCACCGCAGCGCCATGAAAGAGAAAAAGACCGATCCCAGCACCAGCCCCACCGTCATGTTGACGATGCGATACAGCAACAGTTGCCGTCGCGAGAAGGGTCCGGGGAACAGCAGGTCGACCTCGGCGGGCTGAAAGTGCACCCCGGCGTCGATCCCGCCGGTCAGCAGGGTCATCAGGAACAGAGCCAGCATCGCGGGGGGGAGCAGAGCCCTGGGCACCCCCGGATCGACCGGAGGGCTCTGCCATGCGGAGATCACCGAGGGAATCAGCATCAGGCCGAACACCAGCAGCATCAACAGCGAGTACACCGCCCCGCGCACGGTGCGCATCTGCCGCCGCATGCTGCGCCAGCGGGCCCCCCACTGCAGCCGCAACAGCCGCCACAACGCCGGGTGCAGTCCCCATCCGCTCCATCCCGATGGAGAGACGGACGGCGTCAGCCCGCCGTCGGCACTCATGGCTCGCCTCCCGCAGCGGGCGTCTCGGGAAGCCCGTCCGCAGGTTCACCCGACGAGCTGGGGCTTGGATGCTCCGGCCCCTTCCCGTCCCGCTCGGGGGAACCCGTTCCAGCCCCTTCGGTCAACTGGAAGAACACCTCTTCCAGCGAGGCATCTCCCCGATGATTGGGATGCACCCGGCGGGCCTCGGCGGTCGGCCCGAAGAAACACGCCTTCCCCAGGTTCAGCACCAACAGGTGGGTGCAGAGGTCCTCCACCAGGCTCAGCAGGTGCGAACTGACCATCACCGCCGCCCCGGCCCGGGCCCGCTCGGTGATCGATTCCTTCAGTGTGCGGATCCCGCGCGGGTCCAGCCCGGTCAGCGGCTCATCGAACAAAATCGCCCGTGGATCGTGCAGGTACGCGCAGCAGATGGCTACCTTCTGCCGCATCCCCCGCGACAGCTCCTGCACCAGCGCATCCCGCTTCGAATCCAGCTCGAACTGCCGCAACAGCGCCCCGCCCCGCTCGGCCAGGTCGGCCACCTCATAGGCCATCGCGGTGAATTCCAGGTGCTCCCAGACCGTCAATGCCTCGAACAGCTTGGGGTCGTCGGGAATGTAGGCCAGCCGCCGCTTCGCCTCGATCTCCTGCTCCTTGAGGTCGAACCCCGCGACCGAGAGCCTGCCCCGCGTCGGCGGAATAATTCCCGCCAACGCCCGCAGGGTGGTGGTCTTCCCCGCCCCATTGCGGCCGAGCAGTCCCAGCACCTGCCCCGGCTCGACATGGAACGTGAGGTCGTCCACCGCCAGGGTCGTCTGATAAGCCTTCGTGTACCCGTCGACGCGAATCACCACAGACCCTTTCGCCGAGGGCGAACAGGAAGAAAACCGATCAGGCTCAACTCACCGCATCAGGCGAGAATTGTCGACAGCCACCCGCTCTCCCCCGCGGGACGTTCTCTTCCGCAGAAACTTCCAATGACAGGCTCTGTTCTACCCTCTGCCCCACCCGGCACACAACAAACCCCTGCGATCGGGCTCCCCTCCCGCGACGGCGGACAGGCGACCCCAGCGCCGATCCGCATCCCGTCTTCGCGGCGCGCAGTCGCTGGTCTGCGATGTCAGCCGCCCGCCCTCACGTACAGACTCGTGTCGCATCTCGGTCCCTGCTGGAGGTAAGAACACGTTCCAGCCAGAGGCAGCGGTTTCCCAGCCGCTGTGGAGCCAACCCTCTCGCATGGGAAATGTGTCACCTCAGGCATTTCGAGCGTCGCATCGTCTTCACAACGGGTATTCCACATGCTGGGAAGCGCTGCGGTCTGGCAGACGGCGGAACAATGCTTGGCGCTGTTTCACGGCGCCGGAATTCCCCACGCGATTCTGGGAGGCGTGGCAGTTTCCTTGCATGGCGACCAGCGCAACACGATCGATGTGGATCTGTTGATCCAGCGGGAACAGAGTGCGGCGGTGAAGCAACTGCTGTGGAATGCCGGCTTTTCAGGAAATGAACAGCGGCGCTGGTTTGTCGGCTTGAATGGCGTCCCGGTGCTGTTCCGGATCGCCCATGAGCCGGCCGGTGACGACCGTTCGGTCGGGGTCATGCTGCCCGATCCCTCCCACGAGGGGGAGGCTACCGAAATCGAGAGACTGCAGGTTCTGACCCTTGCACCATTGCTGGAAAACGAGCTCGCCTGCGGCCTGGGAAACCTCCGGCGAACTCACCGCGACCTGGTCGATGTGGTCGAATTGATCGCCATCCACCAGTTGGGAAGTGAGTTTGCCGCCCGGCTTCACAAGCGAGTCCGGGCCGAGTTCCGCACACTCGTCCAGCACGCGCGGGTCCGCCTGACGGACAGACAGACCTGGAGGTCTGTCACCCTGCCGGCGTGTCAAAACTGTCCGACTGACGCGGCGTTGCGACGGGCCGTTGGGGAGTGACCCTTTTTCGATCGACACGCAGAGGGAAGTCGTGGTGACCAGACAGATCTGGAGATCTGTCACCAAGCCGGCGTGGCACAGTCGCAGTGCGACGCGATCCCTCACGACGAGCGCCGGTGTCGTTTCTGCATCGCCTTGGTCGCGGCGGGGGGGCTGAACAGGAAGGGATCGAAGTCCCCTCCCAGTTCTTCGAGGTCGATCCCGGCCAGGTCGGCCGTGACTTCCTCGTAATCGTCCAGCAGCGCCTGGTAGCCGTGCGGACCTCCGCAATCCTCGGGAGGACACGCCCGTTCGCCATCGATGCACTTGGGATACTTCACATCCGGATCGATCGCCCGCCGCCCTTCAAACTCGATCTCGTGCAGCCAGCAATCCCCAAAGTCGTACTCGTACTGGAAACTGAACCGGCGGTTCGTCGGGGGAAGCACCGCGCTGATCAGCGTCTGCGTGGAATCCTCGCATTTGTCTTCGTCGAAGTCCTCTTCCAGGATGTCGGGATTGGCATAGTGCTTTTTCCGGATCACGAACTCGTGCGGATGCAGCTCTTCCCAGCCCATCGCCCGCTGGATGTGCCGGTGCAAATCATCGAGCGTTCCATCCTTCACCAGAATCCGCCGCCAGACCACGGGGTCGGTGTTCAACAGCGTGATCTTGAACTGGTACAACTGGCGGGTCGGGCGGGGCTTTGGCAGCCGGGCCCGCGCCTCGCGCTTCGCCTCCCGCTCCAGTTCGCTCATCAGATCCATCAGCAGCGGCTGGATCTGGAAGTCCAGAAACTCAGACATCGCATCCAGCCGCTCGAGCTTGGCAAACTCCGGCTGCTCCAGGGCCGACCGAATCGCCAGGATCAGGTTGACCACCTCGCCCAGGGTGAAGATCCGCTTCTTCTTCCGCAGCTTGGCACGCAACGCCGGCGACAGCCCCGGAACCTGTTCCACGAAAGGCAGGTCGTTGTCCGGGATGACCAGGTCACCAAATTTCTGCTGACCCAGTTCGGGATCCTCCGAGACCATCTTCACCAGTTCGAGGAAGAGCTCGTCGATCCCTTCGGCTTCCCTCAGCCCGTCCCGCGAGGGGGTGCCGCGCAGCGTGCGGCTTGGATCGGGCGTCTCCCCATCGACCACCCCCTGCACCCGGTCCAGCAACGCCAACAGCGCCTGCGATGTCGTGGGATCCGACTGCAGCACCACCTCGGCCGACAGAAACGCGCAGAAGTCGCGAAACTCCTGCTTCGTCAGGGCGATTTCCTGCTGGGGCGGAATTTCCGCCAGTCGTCGGCCCAACCCCGAGTCGAGATGCCGCAGCAAGGGAAGCAGGTGCTGCCGCTCTGCGGCGGTCCACTGGAAGGAAATCCCCGGTTGGGACGCAGACGCTTCGGGGGACGACATCCAGGCACACTCCAGCGGGGAAATTCCAGCCGCGACCGCAAACCACCGGCCACGCTGCCGGTCGGTGATAACACATCCTCGAAATCACGAAAAGTCGCCGCAGATTGCCGGGGCGGTGGAACAGGTCACCCGCCAGCGATCCGGTGGCAGGCAACAAACCTTCCCCCGAGCCCGGCAAACTCCCTGCGCGACACGTGGTGCCGGCTTGGCTCCACCCGGTGACCCGCCGTCAAAGGGGGTCCGACAGGGCCCCGCCCCGGTCATTCTTGCGGAACCGCCGGGGGCGATTTCAGGGCTCGCCGCACCTCAAGCCGCTCGGGCTTGCCAGGGGGTTTCGGATGCCGCAGGTCCAGCACCAGTGTTTCGTATTCGCCACTCTCGTCGAGCCCCACCACGAGGTCCCGCACCTGATTGGCAATGGTCTCCACCCGTTCATCTCCTGCCTGGGGCGAGAACCCCACGGTCAACTGGATCCGCAGCGCATGCGGCACCCCCGGCAGATTGCCCCCTTCCACCACGGGGCCCCCTTCGGGATACGCCGTCTTCAGAGCCTGGCGGTACGGCGAATAGGGACCCAGCCGCAGTTTCCAGTAAAGCGAGATGGTCGAAGTGGCGGCCAACCCAAACAGGAGCAGTCCTGCCACCAGCCAGCGGCCACGGGACGAGGAACGGCGGGATTCAGCCGAATGCGGGTTGTCTGTGGCAGAAGTCGTCATGGTCAACATCTTCAATTCTTCGCGGGGGGGACCCGGGAGGGAAGCGGGGGTCACGTCGGAAGGGGGGGCGGTGGCACACGAGCTTCAGCGCACCTGGGCCAGTTCGCGGGCCCATTGCTCGGCGGTTCCCAGTGAGTCGGGGGCGTAATGCACAAACCGGATCAAGCCGGCCCGGTCCACGATGATCACCGACTCCCGGGGAGTTCCCAGCTTCGCGTCGCAGGCATCGTACTGACGATGCACTTCCATCTGATTCAAATCCGACAGCAGCGGAAACGGCAGCCCCCCCAGGCGTTCGATCGCCGCCCGATTCTCGGCCGGACGCGTGGCGGTCACCGCCATCACCACCCCGCCCGCCCGCTCGAACTCGGCCCACCGCTCGCGCAGTCCCTGGGTAATCACCGATTGGTCGGCACCCTGCGAGGCGTCCACAAACGCCACGAGGAACTTCGAACGTCCCACGTACCGCTGCAGACGCATCAGCTTCATCGATGAGTCGTGCAACTGAAACACCGGCGCCTGCCGGATGAAGGCCCGCTCGGGTGTGGCCGGGGGATCGTACGTGCGGCTCCCCTTCCAGGCGACCGCGGCCACCAGACTGGCCGCTGTGATCGACAGCAGCCAGGTGATCCACCTCGGCCAGCGGGTCCGCGACAGCGAGGTTTCGAATGAGCCAACAGTGGGGGAGGGATTGTCCATGACAGATCGACAAATCAGGTTTCCCGGGGAAGAACCTTCCCCCTGCGACGGAAACCTGATGCTGCCCAAATTGTAGTCGGCCCGGGGGAACTCGCCGACCGACATCCCCCGCGTTCGTCGCGGGCCCTGCGTGCCGGCCGTCACCCCCGCGGTCGGTGGCGCATGTTTCGATCCTGCCGGGAATGAGGGGCCAACCATGCGAGGCCCCCTGCAGGCGACCCGTCCGGCAGAGGAGTCCAAAAGCATGGACGGCCCCGGCGGAGTGGGCGTAGACTGCCAGAGGGGGGTGTCGTCCCCTCGTCTCCAACCTGCCAGCCCGGTCGCCATGCTGCTGCATTCCTCCGCCCCGACGTCGCGAACTGCCATTCGAAGTCTCGGCCTGACGCCCGAACCCTCGGCTGCGGCGGCCGAACGGGCTGGCCGGCGGAGTTTTCTGCAGCGCCTCGGGGCTCTGCACGGTACGCTGGCCGCGTTTCCGTGGCTGGCCGCGCTGGCCGAGGCCAGCCAGGCCCCTCCGAACCGCGCCGCCGGACAGGCCGCCGGCGGGGTCCGTTCATCGCATCGGCCGATCCAGGCGTGCATCCTCGTGTTTCATTACGGGGGGCCCAGCCAGTTTGAAACCTACGACCCCAAGCCGTTGGCTCCAGCCCAGGTGCGGGGAGAATGGCAGCCCATTCCGACCGCTGTCCCCGGAGTCTCGATTGGGGAACTGCTCCCCCGGACCGCCCAGGTGCTGGACCGGATGGCGCTCATTCGCAGCGTGCATCATCCGATGCGCAACCACAACGCGGCGGCGGCCGAAGCCCTCACGGGGCGGACCCCCATCGGCGGTGACCTCGAGTTGCTGGCCGACGATTCACGCAGCTTCCCCACGCTGGGTTCGGCGGTTGGTTATGGACTGGGAGAGCAGGCGGGCATTTTGCCGTATGTGGCCCTGCCCTACACGATTTACAACGTGGTGCAGTTGCCTGGACAGACTCCTGGAATTCTGGGGGGAGCCCACGACCGGTTCCAGGTGTTTGGCGATCCGAACAACGACAACTTCCGGGTTCCCGCCCTCGAGTTGCCGGTAGGCCGCAGCGACGGCCAACTGCAGGCCCGCGACGCGCTGCTCAAGACGCTCGACGCGCGGGCCCCGCTGGGCCCCCGGATGGAGATCTGCCAGGCGCGGGCGCTGCAGTTGATCTCGTCGGCCGAGATTCGCCGGGGGTTCCAGATGGCCGGAGAAAGCCCCCCTGTCCGCGAACGCTACGGCCGGCACCTGCTGGGCCAGAGCCTGCTGTTGGCCCGCCGGCTGGTGGAATCGGGCGTGCGGTTTGTGACGGTGTTCGACGGCATGCACAACGGACAGGATGCCAACTGGGACAGTCACCAGACCATCTTCCCCCGCCACCGGCAGTTGATTCCTCCCGCCGACCAGGGGGTCTCGGCCCTCATTGAAGACCTCGAGCAGCGCGGGCTGCTCGACTCGACTCTCGTGGTGCAGATGGGAGAGTTTGGGCGAACTCCCAAGATCAATGCGAGTGCCGGACGCGACCACTGGCCCGACTGCTACACCGTCGCCCTGGCGGGGGGCCGGGTGCAGGGGGGAGCGGTGCACGGGGCGAGCGACAAACTGGGGGCCTATCCCGACCGCGATCCGGTTTCACCCGCCGATCTCGCCGCCACCGTGTTGTGGCGGTTTGGAATCGATCCGCAGCGCGAGTTTCACGATCCCACCGGGCGGCCGTGGCGGCTGTCGGATGGGCAACCGCTCGAAGGGCTGTTCGCGCTGTAACGCCCGCACCTGTTTCCCATCCTCTCGTTCCCGTCCCAACCGACTGCCCTTGAAGGATCGTTGCCCCAGCAACCACCTCGCCCACCAACACGTCCCCGTAGGCGATACTTCCCTCAGCCTGGGGTTGTCGCGCATGCGACGACCCCAGGTCGTCGTCCCCATCACGATCTCTATCCTGTAGGGATTGCTTTCTACACCCCGTCTGATGAAGGGGGATCGATCATTGAGCGAGCCCACGACGAAAGGAACCACTTTCAGGGTTCGGGTCCCGCGGGGATTGCGTTCCCCGGGTAGCCGCTGTGGCGGCAACCCGGGGCTGAGAGAAGCAACCTCTGCGAGGTCGTGCGGGACCGTGTTTCAAAAACGGTTCGTCCCCGTGCCCACTGCCAGATACCCATCATCAGCCCTGAAGGGGCGTCTTTCGATCGCTCAGGGTGCAGCAACAACGGTCGCATCGCGATCCGGTGCGGAACCCCGGGTCTACTTCCATTGCCTATCACTCGGCCTGCGGGGGAAGCTCGAACCGCCAGAGGTTGAGCTTCCCCTTGGTGAAGATCGGTCGCGGCAAGAGCCGGGGCTGCTCGACCAGCCAGCACTCGGGACCCAGGAACAAAGAAAAGACCTGGCCCGGACCCCGTTCACTGAGGGGGCGAATTTGCTGCTCGACGCGGGTCACACGGTCGAGGGTGGCCCCCGCATGCACCCAGCGTTGGGCCAGGGGGGGCAAGAACAGGTGGGGGGGAGTCCCCGCCTGGATTTGCCGGTCGATTTCGCGCACCCACCCCAGGGGCACAATGTCGACGAGTTGCACACTTCCCAGAATGGCCCCGGTCTGGCGCGCTCCGGGGCGGTTCCAATGCGCGAGAATCTCGGCGATCACCTCGGACGGACGGGCAGCAAGCTGCTCGGGACGCGGCCGCGATTCGAGGCGGGTGGCGTGGATGTAGATCCGGCCGCGATAGGGGGTTTGCCAGGTGCGGTTTTCGACCGGTTTCCAACCCAGGCAGAGCCCATCGGCCCATGGCTGATGGACCGACAGCACCCGCACGACGCACCCAGCGCCCGGGGAAACCGATCGAGAAGGAAGACGTGACGGAGGAGCGGACATGCAAGGAGACTCTGGCAACAGCACCAATCCGCAGCACCGAACTGTAGAAACCGGGATGCGGAATACCAACCGTGCGGGCACCCAGGGCGTGAATGGCAGGAACGGTCACGGGGTGGACGGAACGCGCCAGTACTTCTCACACCGCAAGCGCTGCCGGCTGTCGAGTCGCACGCTCTGCCGTGTGTCGAAGGGATTCCAGGCGGGACACGAGGGGGGCGTCATGAGTGATGCGGCTTGAAACCTGCACGAAGGTGCGCAGAAGTCATTGGAAAGAATTGGGATTCTTTCAGCATTTACCCGATCTCTTCTGAGCAGGCGGAGGTGATAATGGGGGTGTTGCCGAGGCACTGAGCCAATCGAAGTGCGAGGGCAACAGAGTTCGGACGACAAGTGCACTGCGACGTCATGAGATTCAATCAAAGGGCGGTGGTTGTGTCGTCTTTTGTGGTTGCAAATGTCCTTGGCCGGAATTCATGGGAAACCCTGATTTGTGACATCAGGGGAGTCCTTCAGGCAGTGTGGGAGCGCCCCGTCATGCTGGTGATGACATGTCATGCCCACGTGTCGGTCGTTGTTGGTGAGGACAACGGTCTTCAGCGATTGCTGAGTGAATCACGTCGGGCGGCGAACGGACCTCCGGAACTGCGGCGCGTCGGCCTTGCGGCCGCTGCCCGACTTGGCCGTCTGGAGGACTCGATTGATGTCCAAGACATTGGGCCAGGAAGTTGCCCTCTTCGGCAATCGCCCCACCCCTGGCCCTCATCCGCGCTGCATGATCGTCGCCGGAGGCTGTTGCTCCATCCAACTTGCTGAGTCCAGTGACCATCCCTTTCGAGGCACCCGCATGAGAAATCTGATGCTGTTTGTGATGCGACTCGCGGTTGTTGTGGTTGTGATCGGCTTCAAACAAGGCTGGTTTGAACTCACGACAAGCCACAACGCGGGCAGCAGCAGTGTCGACATGTATCTGAAGGTCGATGCCGACAAGGCCAAAGCGGATGCCAACGAGATGTCTCACATCAAGTAACCGCGAATCCACGAGTGAGAACCTTTCCTGTGGTTTTGGAGGCTTTCCATGTTGTCCACCGTTTTGATCGTGTTGTTGGTCCTGGCTCTGATTGGTGCGTTTCCGAACTGGAGCCACAGTCGTGAATGGGGATACCGTCCCAGCGGCGGGATCGGACTCATCCTTCTGATCCTCATCATTCTGGCGCTGACGCATCGGATCTGAGAGCAACGTCCCGTCGGGTCCCAGAGCCGTACACGTGACGAAGACTTGCAAATGCCTCGATCCTTCCATGCTTGTTCGCAGTCAGAAGTGACACGCGATGGGCTGATTTCCCTCCTCAGTGAGAACATGGCACGAGAGTCGCAGGCTGTGATGTGTGACGTGGTCCATTCGCGGACCATGAAGGGCGCTCCGTCCATGAATCGGGCTGCGGACCTGGAACAGGAGGCAGCCGAAGAGCTGTCTCAGGCTCCGCTGATCGCCGGTCCAAGTGAGGGTCTGGATGGCAATCACCGGGGACTCGCAAGCCCGTCCCGCTGTCATCCGATCCCCGACAAAAGCCGTGGTTCGTTCTCAATCCCGAGATCGAGACGAGCGGGCTCAACCCGACGCGTGTGCGTTGATGTGGCGCTCTGGGAGAGCGGGAATTTGTGGCGGATACCCGCGCCATTCTCGTCCAGCCGCTGGATCACCAGAGTCCCTGGCCAACGCACAGAGTGTGGAAACCACCGAGGCGGCTCCCCCGTGGAACGCTCTGTGGTACATCGAGGGGTCCCCGGGTCATGATGCAGACCATCTCCTGGCAGGGCCAACCCGGCGTGAGTCTGTGTGCGATCCCGCCAGACACAGGATCTGTAACCTGACTCCCAAGGCATCGTTATGGACGAACTGAGCTGGAGAGACGTCATCAACCCGGTCGGCCCAGGTTCAACGCGGTGAGGATCGCGTCGTGGTCAACCCAGCGGGGTTTGAAAAGTTGTTCTACTGAAAGACTCAATGAAACTCTGGCACTTCGGGATTCGTGAACGACTTGACCGATTCCAGTCACGAATCGGAATGGATGGTTTGTTTCGCGATTTCGGAGACGATCTGCCCCTGCAGTCGGAGCTGTTCAGCGCTTCCCAACTTGAGCAGCACGCGGAGAGCCTCGCCAGTTGGCATCAGATCAGCCCGCGGCCCGGTCCCGATCGGTTATTGGCTCGACTTGAGGACAATGAGCGCGTCTTGCTGGAAGCGCATCAGCTGGTGTCTCAGGCGGTCGAACGCAAGGATCGCATCGCTCCCGCCGCCGAATGGTTGCTGGATAACTTTTATCTGATTGAAGAACAGATCCGGTTGACCCGTCGGCATTTGCCGGAACGCTATAGCCGGGGCTTGCCCAGGTTGCTGAACGGGCCATCAGCGGGATATCCGCTGGTCTATGATGTGACGCTGGAACTGATCTCCCACGTTGACGGCCGGATTGATGTGTCCCAGTTGCAAGATTTCGTGGCGGCCTACCAGAGACGCAGGCCGCTCACGCTGGGTGAACTCTGGGCCATCCCGATCATGATCCGGCAGGCGCTGATCGAAAATCTTCGACGAGTTGCAGCCCGGATCATGACAGCATCCATCGGGCGGACAGTCGCACACGAATGGTCGGACCAGCTGAATGAGTGCGCCGAACGGACACCGCACCGTCTGATCTTGCTGGTGGCAGAACTCGCGAAGCGGAATCCACCCCTCTCGCCGGCCTTTGTGGCGGAAGTCACGCGCCGTCTGAAGGGGCAGAGCACCATGTTTTCTGTCCCGCTGACCTGGATTGAGCATCGCCTCTCTGAGCAGGGACAGTCGATCGAGCAATTGGTCAAAGCGGATGCCCGGAATCAGGCGGTGAACCAGGTCTCCATCAGCAACAGCATCCACTCCCTCCGCGAGTTGGGTGCGATTGACTGGCGGGAGTTTGTGGAGTCGCTCAGTGTCGTCGAGCAGACGCTGCGCGAGGACCCTTCGGGCGTCTACCCGCGGATGGATTTCGGTTCACGTGACCGCTATCGGCAGATCGTCGAGGAAACGGCCAAGAAAAGTCCGCTCAGCGAGTCGGAAGTGGCCCGCCGTGCAATCAGCCTGGCGCGGGCAGCCGCCGCCCAGGATGGCCGTCAGCAGCGCTCCGCCCATGTCGGCTACTTTCTGATCGACCAGGGACAGGCCGAGTTCGAACGGGTCACTCTTCGTCACCAGCCGC
>Ga0315902_10000673_pt1 | contig 57343 bp, 57 predicted proteins | sample LakEriMetagenome_9_FD_203523 | JGI IMG/M metagenome (GOLD analysis project Ga0315902, IMG submission 203523) | Freshwater fungal communities from buoy surface, Lake Erie, Ohio, United States - Buoy 12 MA117 | ecosystem: Environmental > Aquatic > Freshwater > Lake > Lake biofilm | place: USA... | reverse complement strand
GAGTATCTGTCGGATACGTTTCGTCTTGCTGCATCTACTCTTCTAAGTAGTAATTCAATACTCTCAGATTCATTGTATGTAGGGATTACGATTAAGACCGAGGTCATTGCCTCCCCCATCGTCTAACAATCAACAGTATAAACAAGGCGATTATAGCCAATGGTTCAACCATCCAGCCAAATCTTTGAGCATATGTAGCTCCATTAGATATCTCCATCTTACCGATGAGGGTTCCAGCAGTGAATTTATCTAACTTGCTCTCGACCTCACCTTTGTGATTTATAAAAGAGGTAATACCTGTAGTTGAAACATAAGCGATATGTCTAGAGGATTCAGCGGCTCTTACCTTTGCAATAGTCAACTGTTGATCTAATTGCGCGGTATCGCCAAAGGTTGCATTATTTGTCTGAATTAACAAGAAATTTTGATTGTTTTCTATAACAAACCTATCATCTAATAATTCATAGCAGATTAAACTTCTAAATTTGTAATCATCAACTTGAAACACAACAGGATTGGACCCAGCATCAAAATCATTAACTTGATCAGCGTGTGGTGACACCTTTACAGCTAGCTCTCGAAGTGGAAGGTATTCGCCGAAAGGGGTGAGATAACGTTTTGTATAAACTTGAGTAAAACTTGGAGCAAATAGCATTGATTGGTTGCGTGGGTTTGGTGAATTGGTGACTACACCAACCAAGATAGGAGTACTTAAATTCTCGGATAAGTCGGTAATACTCTCCATTAAATCTTTGTTTTTGAAAACATCTACATCTACAGCATTTTCTGGCCAAACAATCAAATCAACCTGATTCTCAGTTACTGATTTTTGGGTTTGATTTACATGACGGTTAAAGACCTCTTTTGGCTTATCATTAAAATCTAAACCAAGATTAACTACGCCACCCTGAATTAATGCAATCTTTATAGACCCGTTTAAATCCACTGGGTTGGGTATAAAATGTACGAGGGAGATTGTTAATGTTGTAATAATCAATGATCTGAGATTACGAATAGTTGATATCCATGCAAGTGTTCCGGTAACTGCGGCGACACCCAACAGTGGGTAGATTCCCCTAAATAATGAATCAGTTTGGGTAAATCCTAAACGTGTCCAACCAAAACCGGTGAAAGGAACTGTCCGCAACGTCAGTTCTACCAATATGTATGAACAAACGAATGCAGCTGAATTAAGCCGCTTGTTTTTACCTACAAAAAACGATGGGATTAAGAAAAACAGGGCTTGCATAAAGCAAAGCATGAGCCATGGCAGATTACCCACGTAAATCCCGGTCCATACTTGAGTTGGTAGCAAGATACCTAAACCAAAAAAATAGGAAACTCTTAGTCGCTGTTTTAAGGTTTGACGAGAGATGAATTGATACCAAATTCCCAAGCTGATGATTGCTAAAGGCGTAATTGCAAACGGCTCAAATGCAAAAGATCCAAGAAATCCTGCGAATAGGCCAATGAAAGTATTTATCATGACCACCCGAAGGCGCTAATTATGCGATCAATGCTTGCGCCAAGTCCATACTGCTCCTTTAATCGCATAAGGTCTGGCATTGAAGCCGGAGATTTTGGCAAAATGATCTGCATCTTTGGAATAGTTACATCTGTAGCACATTTAACCAACTTAGGAGCAATCAATGCGTAATCTAAACTCTCTATCAATTTCTTTCGATGGTTAGCAGTAAGCCGCTCATCCCCAGTCTTTGCTGCCTCTATAACCTCCGGTAATGACTGGAAGTTATTTGCGATATACGCTGCGCCCTTCTCTCCAATTCCTCTAATGCCAGGTAAACCATCCGAAGAATCCCCTCGTATCATGGCAAAAAGTGAGTATCTATCGCCTGGAATTTCATACTTGCGGGCAATCCAATCTAGATCTACTAAGTCATGATTGGAAACCCCCTTAGCTAAATAAACGATCTTGACATCCCGTTGATCATCTACCAATTGAAATAAATCGCGATCGCCAGTAACTATTCGTGTAGGTCCAGATTGCTCGACACTTAGAGTTGCTATCAAATCATCGGCTTCATAATCATCAACACCGAGAAGAGGAAGTCCAAGTGCATCTAGAACCTCAAGTAAAACCGGAATTTGGGGAGAGAGCGTATCTGGCTCATCTTCCTCACCCTCTTCATCCAATCGATTCAACTTGTAGTCAGGAAACAACTCCACTCGCCAAGAGGGACGCCAATCCCCCTCTAAGCAGGCAACTAAGCGATCAGGTTGATATTTAACAACCAAGCGAGATGTCATGTCTAGAAAACCTCGAATGGCGTTGACTGGCATTCCCGTTGGTGAAACAAGAGTGTCTGGCATGCCAAAGTAGGCGCGATACCAAAGTGATGCACTATCTAAGAGCATTAAAGTCATACTGCAGCACCTGCATAAGCTACAACTCCACGATCAATTTGTTTGAGAGATTGATCGATAATTTGTTGAAGATCAGGAGCTGCAGAACGTAGTTGACGCAGTAAATCAATTATCTGCTTGATGGCCCGTACAAAATCACCAACTGTTAAATCACTACCCTTAAGGATTGAGGTTAAAGAATGACCACTCGCCCATTTTTGAGATGCCCAACAAAAACCAAAATCAGGTGCCCGCAATGGCTCTAAATTCATGTCACTCTCAGCATCGTGGATCTTCGCATAGATCTTTGATACCTCGGCCAACGCCATTTGTACATCACCTCGAGGTATCTTTGCTCCTTCATCGCTACGAGATTCGTATATGCAGGCTGAGATCACTGAAACTAGATCTGAAGGTGATAATTTACTAAAAACACCAGCTTGAATAGATTCAGCAATAAGTAGATCAGTTTCACCATAAATCTTGGCCAATAATCGGCCTGAATCGGTGATGAGATCATTTTTTATATATCCAAACCTGTCCAAAATTATTTTAATTCGATCAAACCTTTTGGCGATCACATTAGTTCTTGAATCTATTCGCTCCGATAAACCATCTATTTCTCGCTGTAGTCGTTGAGCTCGCTCAGTCAGACGCGAGTGATTTTCTCTATCAGGACAAGCATGTGAAGGATGCTGTTTTAATCTTTTTCGAATGTGTCCGATTTCTTCCTCAATCTCATGGCGCTTTCGTTTACTTTTACGCCCATCGGTCTCAAGTTTTTTTATCTCGCCTCTCATGGCAGCGTACTCTAAGAAATTTCCTAAATGGCACTCCACTTGTTTGAAAAGTTCATCTTTTGCAGTCTCATTCTTTCGAATTTGTTTCGCCAAACCAACCACAGCTTTATCGGCTTGAAATTGAGCTAACGAGGATTCCAAAGAAGTTCTAGCCCGACTTGAACCGAATTGTGAAATCAGGTTAATACTCATGTTATACGTCGGTTTAAACGAACTCTTCAAGGGATAGGTTCTAGTCGACGCTAATCCCCCGACAGAAGTTGAATCCAGATCATTGTTCCAAATAATCACCGCATTACCTTCTATATCTATACCCCGTCGACCGGCTCTTCCAGTTAGCTGTGTGTATTCACCCGGTGATATTGCAACATGTCCTTCCCCGTTCCACTTACTTAATTTTTCTAACACCACTGTTCTGGCAGGCATGTTTATACCCAGAGCAAGAGTTTCAGTAGCAAAAACTGCTTTAACAAAACCTTTTTGGAATAACTCTTCTACGGTGACCTTAAAAGCAGGTAAAAGTCCAGCATGATGAGCAGCAATACCCCGCTCTAATGCATCGGCCCATTCATAATAACCAAGTACAACTAAATCATCCTCTGCAAGATTTTTCATATTCCTGGCAATCGTCGCTCTGATCTCTTTGCGTTCCTCACTATTAGTTAACCGAATACCAGCAGCTAAACATTGCCTAACGGCTGCATCACAATTATTCCTAGAAAAAATAAATGTAATTGCTGGTAGCAGACCCTCTCGATCCAATTTTTCCACTATCTCTGATCTCATTAATGGTTTGGGACCTTTTGGTTTATCGCGCCAATTACCTCGCACTTGTCGATAAGTGTCCCTCTCTAATCGGGTCAACTCTGGATTCAGTTTTTGATTATCACCAAACAAATCTAATAAACGATTACCAAAAAGCACATGTTGATAAAGAGGAACAGGGCGAATCTCACTGACAATCACTTCCGTATCACCCCTTACTGTCTGAAGCCATTCGCCGAATTCTTCTGCATTTGAGACTGTTGCTGACAGGGAAATTACCTGAACCGCTTCTGATAAATGAATCAGGATCTCTTCCCAAACCGCACCTCGAAATTTGTCAGCTAAGTAATGCACCTCATCCATGACCACGTATTTAAGATCAGAAATCGTTGAAGAATTGGAGTAGATCATGTTTCGTAAAACCTCTGTTGTCATGACTACAATCTGAGCTTCAGAATTAATTGAGATATCACCAGTGAGTAAGCCAATTTTGCTCTCTCCATATTTTGCGCTTAACTCCTGGAACTTCTGATTACTTAGCGCTTTTATTGGCGTCGTATAAAAACACTTTCCACCTGAGTTAATCACTAAATCCACTGCAAATTCGCCAACAATAGTTTTTCCCGCTCCAGTAGGAGCTGCAACCAAAACACCTTTGCCGCTTTCTAAAGCTTGGCATGCCTCTATTTGAAAATCATCTAGTTCAAAGGGAAAACTCTCAGAAAACCTCTTTGTTTTCGGAAAACTATTCCTTGCTTTGCTTAGGGCGTAGCTTTCAGCCGGAGATAGGCTCATTTCATAAGCCAAGTGCTTAATGCATTTGGTACATTTGAAATCGAAATAGGCAAATCAGACACATACTCGCCGTCGGCATATGCAAATGTTTTTGCGTTTATATGTACCTTCTTTGCCCGAAGAATTTCAATTCTTGGATGCGGGATATGTTTACCAATAAAAACTTTTGGAAAAATAGTTAGAAGTAACATCCTAGAAACAGGTTTTACTATGAAGATATCAAATAACCCATCGGAGTTCGAAGCATCAGGGCAAATCCGCATGCCACCACCATAAGTTTGACCATTGGCAACAGATAAAAGCATGGCTGAAATTGTAAATTGATTTCCATCCAAATCCACTTCATATTGAACTGGCTTAAATCGTGCAAGAGTAAGTAAAGTACCAATTGTGTATTTCAATCGGCCTTTTGGCCAACTGAGCTGATTAGCTAATGAATTAACTTGAGCATCAAAACCAGTACTTAGAACTTGTACATACCAGCGTTCCCCAAAAGATCCTGAGATTCTTCCAAGATCGATTTTTTCAATCTTTGAAGTTTTAATAGTCCGATAAATATCGAGAAGAGCCTTTTGATAAGTACCAACTGCTCGCGCAAAGTCATTACCTGTACCTGCTGGAATAACCGTGATAGCGATCTGTTTGGTAGCAATATGCTGCAAACATAAATTGACCAGTCCATCTCCGCCAACAGCAACTAGTCTTTCAAATACATACTCCTTAAGTGCTTTCTCCACCTGTTGTTGAGTTTCTGAGGCTGATTCAGCCTCTACTACCTTGTAATCCTGCTTATCTTCTTTCAATAGAGAAACCAATTGGTTTGTTAATTTGCCAGCCTTGCCTCTTCCAGAGTTGGGATTTACGACTATCAACCACATTTAAATAGCTTCGGGTTTTTCTATTGGGGAAACCTCTAACGAGTGATCTTTAGGGCGATCTCGTCGTTTATCAGTCAGTAAGGCAAAAACTCCACTAGTGAAATATATTAGACAAAGAGGAATTGCAAGTAATGTCATCGTGATGGGATCTGGAGTTGGGGTAAATGTTGCTGTAAATAAAAAGCATAGAAACACAGCTGTTCGCCAGGGTTTTAGAATAGATTTGCCTGACAACACACCAAGCAGGTTAAGAGCAACCAAGAACAATGGCAGTACAAAGGCAATCCCAAATATTAGAATTAATCTCAGAACGAAATCAAGGTACTCATCGAAGCGCACTAGATTTCCCAGATTATCTGGAGTGAATCCAAGTAACACATCAACGGCATGTGGCAGAATTAAATAAGCTAATGCAGAACCAGTAGCAAATAATGGCGTTGCAATTGCAGCGAAAACTAGAGCAATTTTTTTCTCCCGTTTGTGAAGCGCTGGTGTTATAAAAGACCATAATTGGTAGATCCAGACGGGAGCAGCAAGAATCACGCCACACAGAATTGATATTTTTACTTGAAGATTAAATGGCCCAAGTATTCCGTTTACATATAAATCACCGCAGCTTTCGGCATCAGGCGTAGTTGCAGCACCGAGGTCGCAAAAAGGTAATGTAAGTAGACGAATTATTTCTTGATAGAAGAACCAGCCTAAAGACGCTGCTAATAGAACCGCAATAACAGATTTAATCAACCGATCACGAAACTCACGTATGTGATCAAGCAGCGGCATTTTGTCGCCCCGCTTCTTACGCACGCAGATTACCTATCAGAACTAGGATCTGATTTTTTATCCTCTTTTGAGTCATCTTTGTTCATCTCTTGAACCTCGCTCTTAAAAATACGAAGTGAGCGTCCTAGTGATCGTGCTGAATCGGGCAGACGCTTAGAACCGAAAAGTATTAAAAAAACTATTGCCAGTACGAGAAGGTGCCAAGGTTTTAATGAGTTCATGTGCTCATACTACCTCAAACGCTGGAGTAATTTGCATAGGTAGCTAGCAGATCTCTTACCCTTTGATTGACCATCTCCGATAAAGATGCCGGCGAAATCACCACAATATCTGGCGCAAAACTAACTATAGACCTTGCAAGCCATTCTAGATTACTAACTTTCAAAGTAACCTGTAAGCCATCTGTGACTTTTTGTTGCGCGATAATTATCGAGGTATTTCGTTCAATAAAATTCGTCAGTTTTTCATCAACCCGTAATTCAATAACATGGTCACTCTCATTGGATGGAATCGGATTTTCCTTAAATATCTCCCCGGTATCACAACTGCTTATGAGCTCCATTTTAAAAACTCGATCGCTTTGAAGTTCAATGTCATAAGCCGAAAGATACAGATTGCCGTTTGACATACTAATGCGACCCGGCAGGATCTTCCTTTTTGATAGATTGTCTTTTGCAAGAGACTTGTACTCTATATTGAGTATCCTCTTTTGAGAGATCGCTAACGATATTTGAGAGTAAAAAAGCGTAGAATTGAATTGATCTGCGAGTAAAAAAGAATTTTGATCTGCTCCACTGTTGATTTTGTTTAAGATTTTGTCAATTTTAGTTAGCTTTCGCACGTCATCAGCATTTATTTCTCTTAGGATTTCTAAACCAAGTTTTATAACTACCATTTCACTGCTCGAAAATTTACGTGGCTTATTCAGTACTTGAGGTTCAATTACTGAAACGATTCCATCCTCAAAGGTCAAATCAATCAACTCATATGGAGTGTAGCCAGGCAGTCCGCAGAGAAAAATTAGTTGTAGGTCTTTTTCTATTTGCTTTTGGGTAGTATTAAATTTTCCCGCTAGCTCAGTTGTAGTAATACCTGGATTTTCCAATATATAGGGGATCAAATCCATGGTACGCAGAGCCCTCTGCGCAGCATTATCTGCCATTTATTAACGCCTCACATTTCGTAACTATCTTTTTTCTCAATGTCTCAGGTGACAAGACAATTACATCTGATCCATACCAGAGCAATGATTGGATAATCTCATCCTCTAGCGAGTATTTAATCTCCATTTGATCCCACTCGTCATCTTTTGCTTCGAATTTATACTTATTTCTAAGAGCATGCGCTTGATTTTTTTTAACAAGAATTACAGCCGTAGATTGAGTCAATCGCGAAGAGCTGTCTATAAAAGCCTTTAAATCAAAATCAGCCGGCTTAACAAAGCTGTTTGTCTTTCCTGTTGCCTCAATTAATTTGCTGATGCGTACTAGCTTGTATGTCTTGATTGTTTGCTCTTCCTTAGCAACCATGTACCAGAATCCATCTTTGGTATATAGACCGTAAGGCTCAACGGTTCTAATACTGCCCTTGTACTCAAATCTAAGTCGAGTGAGATTATTAATCGCATCAATTATGAGCAAAAGTATTGTCGAGTCCTCACTATCTGTAATGACCGGAGAACTGACCTCATTAGCTTCAACAGGACCACTAATCGATTGAATTTTCAAAAGAGCAGCCTGGGATTGATTGTGTAATGCTGAACCATGCCAAAGATTTGCCGCCATTGTTAAATAGAGAAGTTCTTCTTGAGTGAATGCTTTTGAATCTATCTGGAAGGTCTCTTCTTGGATTAGGTAACCTTGTTCATCCTCAAAGAGGGGGTCTAAACCTTTCACCTCAATCTCTATTCCTAAATTTCTCAACTCATCCTTGTCGCGTTCAAACATCCTTTCCATAGTTTCTGGACTACCCGAATAACCTGCAACTGTGCTAAAAATCTCATTTTTCGTTAGGAAGCGCTTTGACGCAAGTAAGGCTAGAGTTAAATTTATCAATCGCTCAGTTTTTTGATCACTCATAGACCTAGGCTATCGACTTGCAAATAATTTGATAAGATTATGCATGCGAAAATACAATCAATTTGCTTTGCTTGCGGCTTCTATACTCTTGTTCTCTGGTTGTTCAACTGATGGAGGCGTTAATCCCATGATCGATCAAAACACCGATTCCTCCGCTGCATTACCTGCAGTATCTGGCGCAAAGGGTTCAAAGCCAACAATCTCAGCCCCAGTGGGTTCACCACCATCTACTCTTCAGAAAAGCGATATCTATGTTGGAGATGGTAAAGAGGCTAATGATTCTTCAATATTAGAGGTTCACTACACCCTTATGGCCTGGAGTTCAGGAACGCTGGTGGAGTCTTCATGGGATTCCGGTCAGACAGCCACCTTCCCACTCAGCGGTGTTATCGCTGGATGGCAACAAGGAATTCCTGGAATGAAGGAGGGTGGTCGACGTTTGCTAGTCATTCCACCAGATTTAGGTTACGGCTCTCAAGGTGCCGGTGGTGCGATCGGACCTAACGAAACTTTAATCTTTGTTGTTGATTTGATTTCAGTTTCTTAAGCTATTCCAAATTGTCGTAAGAGCCTTTGGAAGGTCGTCTTCGGCGTTGTAGTACTGGAACTCCTGGCGCCATTCTCCGTGCAAATACGAGAAAGCCAGTATGTCCGATCATTCTATGTTGCGGTCTGACTGCAAGTCCTTCGTGATGCCAACCTCTAACGATCGTTTCTGAGGATTCAGGCTCTGTAAATAAACCACAATCCTTTATCGCCTCAGCAATTTTAGAAAGTTGTGTTGTGGTGGCGACATAGGAGAGAAATACTCCGCCTGGAACAAGTGCTTTTGCCGCAAGATCTAAACATTCCCACGGGGCAAGCATGTCCAAGATTACGCGATCAAAATCAGATTCAAAACTTTGATCTTGCAACGCACCAACCGTAAGCTGCCAGTTATTTGGTTTTACTTTAAAGTAATTAACAACATTATCCTCTGAGATCTTGGCAAAATCCTCTCTAATTTCAACCGAATGCAAAAAACCTTCATGCCCAATAGCTCTGAGTATTGAAATACTTAGGGCGCCAGATCCAACTCCGGCCTCTAAAACTCTTATTCCAGGCTTAATATCGGCAACTCCTAGAATCATCGCAGCATCCTTTGGATAAATGATCGTTGCTCCTCGAGGCATCGATAAAACATAGTCAGCTAGTAACGGTCTAAATGCTTGAAACTTTAACTCTTGATTTGTTTTAACTATTGAGCCCTCCGGCAAACCGACTACTTCATCATGTTTGAGCATCCCTTTGTGGGTATGCCATTCAGCGCCTGGTGTTAAGGTAATTGAATACAATTTTCCTTTTGCGTCGGTGAGTTGAACTCGGTCACCATATTGGAAATTCCTATTTATCATTTGACACTCAAGTTGGGGTCTAGGTGTGGATACCATTCTAAAATCAATTTTAAATTAATATCAGATAGAGACTTTATTAAGCGCAAGTTTTGGTGAGGCTGCATTCTTACCATATGTGGAATACCAATCACTTGTGCTCCAGCTCTTAATCCGGACTGCACGCCGGTAATCGAATCCTCCACCACCAGGCATTTCTCAATATCAACTCCAAGTTGACTTGCTGCAAGCATATAAGGAGCTGGGTCTGGCTTTGAATCTGCTACATCATCTTTAGAGACTGTTGTGTCAAAGATTCCGGTTGGAAATCGCTCTAACACAGCACGCATTTGGCGCCCCGTGCTCGCAGTTACTAGAGCAATCGGTATTTGAGCTGATTTACAATCTGAAAGCAGTTCTAGAGCATTAGGGATAAAATACAATTCATTCTTCAATTTTTCATCCATTACTTCATTTAATCTCTCACTAAAATACCCTAACGGTTTGGTATTACCACTCCGATCTTGCATATATTGTTCGGTTCTCTCCATAGGGCCACCCAAACAATTAACTTGATCAGATGGCTCCCAATTTACGCCTACTTCAGCCATCACCTGTTTTTCTGCCTGAAACCATAATGGTTCAGTATCAACAAGGGTTCCATCCATATCAAAAAGAATCGCACTCATGAGGCGTTGAAATACTTTGCTTCAGGATGATGCAACACAATAGACGAGGTTGATTGCTCCGGGTGCAATTGAAACTCTTCAGATAGGCTCACACCAATACGATCTGGTTGTAGTAGTTCGCAGATTTGTACTTGCTGTTCTAGATCTGGACAAGCTGGATATCCAAATGAATATCGTGATCCTTGATAACCCTGATTGAAAATCTCCTTAAGATCCTGAGAATCAGAACCATTAATACCCAACTCCTCTCGGGTACGGGCATGCCAGTGTTCAGTTAGCGATTCCGTCAGCTGAACTGATAACCCATGCAATTCTAGATATTCTCTATATAGGTTTGCCTGAAATAACTTGGATATCGCCTCGCTTATCGATTGACCCATAGTGATTATTTGAAAACTCACTACATCTACTTCGCCTGAGTCCTTGCTCCGAAAAAAATCAGAAAGACAAAGTCGACGATCTCTGCTCTGCCTAGGGAAGGAGAATCTAACCCTCTCATCCCCCTTATTAGGACCCTCATGATGGAGAATGATTAAATCATTCCCTTCGCTAATGCAGGGGAAATAACCGTAAACCACGGCCGCATTAAGCCAACCCTTAGATTGCACATCATTGATTAGAGCTCTCAGCTGAGGTCTACCCTGTTCTGCCGCCATACTTTCAAAATCTTTACCCTTGAGCCCCCATTGGCCAAGGAACAAAGCACGTTCATCAAGCATGTCAACATAATCAGCAAGCGCAATTCCTTTAACAACTCGAGATCCAAAAAAAGGCGGCGTTGGAATTGGATTATTGGATACTACGTCACTTCGTTCTGTATCTACAGTTTGTTCTTTTAAACCAGACCCTCTCGGCGTTCTCCGAGGTTTAAGGGGAGGTAACTCTGCCCCTGGTACTCCTCGCTTTATTCCCATAAGTGTGTCCATTAATTTCAATCCTTCGAATGCATCCTTTGCGTACCGAACTGTTCCGGAGAATTGTTCACTTAAGTCCTGCTCCACAAAAGAACGAGTGAGAGCCGCTCCGCCTAACACAATGGGCCATTTTTTTCCTAAACCACGAGAATCCAGCTCTTGTAAATTCTCTTTCATTATGACGGTAGATTTCACTAAAAGCCCAGACATACCAATCACATCAACTTCTTTTTCTATCGCAGCATCAATTATTTGATTGACAGTCTGCTTTATCCCAATATTTACTGTTTCATAACCATTGTTCGATAAAATAATGTCCACAAGATTTTTACCAATATCATGTACGTCACCTTTGACCGTTGCTAACAGAATCCTGCCCCTACCTTGGTCATTGGTTTTCTCTATATATGGCTCAAGAAATGCAACGGCGCTTTTCATTACTTCTGCAGATTGAAGTACAAAAGGAAGTTGCATCTCCCCTTTACCAAACAACTCTCCAACTACCTTCATGCCCGATAGCAAATGATCATTTATAACTGTGAGCGCAGGGATTCCTAAATCAATTGCCGCCTTAAGATCATCAGTGAGCCCTACTTTCTCGCCATCAATAATTCTGCGCTGCAATCTCTCTTCCAACGGAAGGGCGGCTAACTCTGCAGCTCGACTTTCTTTCGATGAGGTGGCTTTAATGTTCTCGAATAATTCCAAGAATTTTGTCAGCGGGTCATAAACAACATTCCCTGCGCCATCAAATTCACGTTGGTCGTAAACCAAATCCAATGCAACCTTGAGCTGCTCCTCAGGTATTCTGTTGATTGGAGTGATTTTAGATGGATGAACGATCGCAGAATCCAGACCGTTTTTTACCGCTTCAGATAAAAACACTGAGTTAAGCACAATTCGAGCAGCGGGATTCAATCCGAAAGAAACATTGCTAACACCTAAAGTTGTTTGAACCTCTGGAAACTCTTCTTTTAATCTTTTAATTGCAGTAAGCGTTTCAATTCCATCTCGTCTGGTTTCTTCTTGACCCGTAGCGATTGGAAAGGTTAAGCAATCGATCACAATGTCATCAACACGCATTCCCCATTTTGTTGTCAGATCTGAAATAAGTCTTCTTGCTACCCTTAATTTCCATTCTGCATCACGGGCTTGACCGGACTCATCAATTGTCAGCGCGATTACCGCCGCACCATGCTCAACAACTAAGGGCATAATTCGAGCAAACCGAGAGTTTGGTCCATCCCCATCCTCATAGTTCACTGAGTTTATTACTGACCTACCTCCCAGTTGTTTTAGTCCCGCCTCAAGCACTGCAGGCTCGGTGGAATCCAGAACCACAGGGAGTGTGGAAGTTGTTGCAAATCGGAATGCCAATTCACTCATGTCAGCTACACCATCGCGGCCAACATAATCTACTGAAAGATCTAACATATGCGCGCCATCACGAATTTGATCTCTAGCAATTTCTACACAGGTTTGCCAATCCTCAGCAAGTAATGCATCACGGAATGCTCTTGAGCCATTTGCGTTGGTTCTTTCACCAATTGATAAATAAGTATTTTGCTGTCTGAATGGAACAAATTGGTATAAGGATGATGCACCGATTTCTCGACTGATCGTTCTTGCAGCCAGTGGCATTTGGCCTAAAGCACTGACGACCTCTTTCATATGAGCAGGAGTTGTGCCACAGCACCCACCAATGAGACCAACCTTGTATTCATTCACAAACTGTTTCAGTGACTGGGCCAACTCGCTTGGAGTAAGTGGATAATGCGCTCCATTTTCGCCAAGGATAGGTAGTCCCGCATTTGGCATTACTGAAATACCAACAGAGGCGCCTTTACTTAGGACTCTAAGATGTTCACTCATCTCCGCCGGTCCGGTCGCACAATTTAATCCGATTAAATCGATGCCAAGTGGCTCTAAGGCATTCAAAGCTGCGCCTATCTCAGATCCCATCAACATAGTTCCAGTGGTCTCAACTGTTACTTGTGCTATTAGAACAACATCTTTTTTGGAGTTCTTAATTGCCTCTCGAGCGCCATTGACCGCTGCTTTTGCCTGTAGTAAATCTTGTGTGGTTTCGATTAACAAAGCGTCCGCGCCACCATCGAGTAAACCATTGGCAGCTGTTGAGTAAGCCTCTTTGAGTTTGTCATAACTTGTGTGCCCTAAAGTTGGTAACTTAGTACCTGGACCTAGCGAACCCAATACCCATCTAGGCTTTTCTTGGGTGGAGTACTGGTCGGCAATTTCACGGGCAATCTTCGCACCGGCAAATGCCAACTCATAAATTCGATCTTCAATTCCATACTCTGCTAAGTTGGCAAAATTGGCACCAAATGTATTGGTTTCTATCGCATCTACACCTGCATCTAAATACGCAGCATGAACATCTTTCACAATATCGGGCCTAGTTACATTTAGGATTTCATTGCATCCCTCATGCTGTTGAAAATCTTCAAGGGAAGGATTTCTTTCTTGGAGCATGGTGCCCATAGCCCCATCGGCAATGACGACGCGATGTTTAAGCGCACTGCGAAGGGTTTCCATCTAACTAAGTTTACCTTAGAGACTGGTACATCATTTCTATCTTTAGAGGGCAAGACCTAACAACGAGTCAATTCCTCTAGAAACTAGACCTGATTCATTTACTTTTGGTGATCTTTGAGATGATTTTGCCCACGTAATTAAACGATCAAGAGCGGTTGGTGTATCTAAATTGTTCCCAAGATCATAGACAATTGCTTGCAATAAATCTTTCGTATCATCAACTTCACTTTGAGCTAAAGCAGATCGCATTAATGAAACCTCAAAAGTAGATTTTTGTAATAACGCATCGCTCCAAGACCGATCTTGCTGATAATGCCCACTAAGCAATGCCCATCTAATCACCATTGGATCAACACCTTGATTTAACAACTTCGAAACAAAAACTAAGTTGCCTTTGGATTTACTCATCTTCTCTCCATCTAGATGAATCATCGCTGCATGAACATAATTTTCAGCAAAACCTCGACCATATGCTGCTTTTACTATCTGCTCGCTCATGTAGTGATGCGGAAAGGTAAGATCAGATCCGCCACCTTGTATTTGAATAATCGGATCAGCATTATCGCTATTTAAATAATGAACAGCTATGGCAGTGCATTCAACATGCCAACCAGGTCTTCCCAAGCCAAACTTGCTTTCCCATGAAGGGTCATCTCCTTCATGAGCCAGCCAAACAACTGGATCTAATGGATGTTTTTTTCCGGGCCGTTGAGGGTCTCCCCCTCTTTCCGCAAAAATCTTTATCGCATCCTCCATTGAAAATGGCATTTGTTGCAAAAATCTTTCAACCGAGAAGTAGTGATCATGACCAACTTGATATAAAAAACCCTGCTTTTCAAGCAAATCAATAAAATTCTCAATGATATTCATTGAGTCAGTTACTTTAATTAAATTAGTTGGCGGAATTACTCGCAGAGCAGTCATATCGGTCAAAAACAAATCGATCTGATTATTAGCAAGTGTCTGCCAATCAAGTAAATCTCGCTTGGCTCTGACCAGAAGTGGATCATCTATATCGGTTATATTTTCTACAAAATTCAAGTGCGTACCTGATAGGTACTGATATCTGTTGACTAAATCAAACGCTATATAGGTAGCCGCGTGGCCTAAATGAGTAGCATCATAAGGAGTGATCCCACAAACGTAGATTCTAAAAGGAGACCCCTGCTCAATTTCAACCATCTCATTTTTTGAATTTTTCAATTTAAGGACTGGAAAACTCAGGTCAGATAACCTTGAAAGATGAGGCCTTGGCCAAGGGTTCATAGTTAATTATCTCTCATCAGACCGGTGGCCAAGGAACTGCTGGCCATTGATTACTAGGAAGCGGAAATTTACTCGAAGCCTTAAGATTTTCTATTCGCGTACGCATGGCAGCAATCTCCTGCTCTGTTAGGTACTCAGCAAATATCTCCTCTAAATCTAGATTTTGTACATTGTCAATCAATTTGTTTTCCTGTTGAGAAAAACTAAGATCCGCAAATTGCCATACAACGGTTCGCAGTTTATCTTCTTGATGGAAACATACCCCGTGATCACAACCCCAAAGTTTCTTATCTTTATCAACCAGAAGGTGCCCAAACTTACGATCAGTATTATTAATAATGGCATCAAATAAAGCTAAATTTCTCAACTGCAGATCATTACTCTGACCATACTCCACCACATCAACAGATTCATCAATCTCGATCCATTGTTGAACCATCCCAAAACCAAAGGGTCCTTCGCGTAATACTGTATGAGGCACTAGGTTAAAGCCAGCTCGTTCACTAATTAGAAAAGCGGCGTACTCTCGGTAAGCTAGATTTCCATCTTCAAAATCCCAAAGTGGTCTCTCACCCGCCACGGGCTTATAAATAACCTTGACCTTAGGATCAGTGCCCTTCAGAAGAGCTTGTAATGTTGCGTTAGAAGCATCAACTAAACGCCCAATCACTACCAATTCACAATCTTGTATTTGAGCAGCAATCTGACTCATCGTCGATAACCATTCGCACGGGGGCAAAGATGACCTAGCGGATCAACTGGTAAGGCACAAAATGGGCATTGGGGTCTACCGGCATTAACGATCGACTTTGACCTTAAACAAAACCCTTTGATCTGATGAATCTTAAGGTGCAGCACAATTAAATCAGGACCATAATCGAGGTCATCAATTAACAATTCATCTTCTTGAGTAGCCGCTTGAATATTGACCACAACATATTGATTTTCCCAAGAGATGCTTATCACGCCAACAGTGAAATCTGATTCGATCGGCAGCTCCATAGGTTGTTCGTCAATCGTTGCGGGTGTCGCCAATTCCGCCGTCGTGGCTAGCTTTCCCCGTCGCAACTCTCTAATTAAATCTTCAAAACGCTCAGTTAATGCAATAACTTGTCCTTTTTCCAAAGTAACAGTGTTTAAACCAGATTCAGATTTAACTTGTAAGAAAAATTGTCTCTGTCCAGGTTCTCCAATAGCACTGACAATAAATCGCGTGGCTGGTGTGTGCCGATAGATAATTCTGGGCACTAGCGTTTCCGCCATATCTTTTGTTCTCCGACTAAATTCCCTCCCCCAAGTTGATTAGACTTGAAAAGTTGAAAATTACTGCTTTTGATTCTGTAATTTGTTTGCAACACTGTCTGACTGCCCTTATCAATCCTGATTGTTGATATCGAGGCGGGTTCAGCGACAAAGCTCTGAAACCGATCAATAGGCAAAGTAAGAGTGCTCGCCAGGATCATTTTTATGATATCGCCATGGGTAACTAACAGCAGCGAGCCTTTTTCAACAGCTAGATCTGCTAGGAGCTGATCGACCCTACTTCTCATTTTTTTAAAACCTTCCCCCTCTGGGAAAGTGAATGTGGAGGGTTTGGTTAGCACCTGTTTCCACCTTGGATCTCTTGCTAAACCGGTTAGTTTTCTGCCCGACCATTCCCCATAATTCATTTCAATCAATCTAGGTTCAACTACAAAAGCAGTGTTTGGGTTTCTCGTCATATAAGGCGTGATCGTCTGCAAACAACGTGTAAGTGGGCTGCAATAAATTTGTGTGATCTTCAAGCTTTCTAGATAGCCAACAATCTCTTTGGCTTCTTTCACCCCTTTTTTTGAAAGCTCAACAGAGTTGTCTTGGCCTGCCAATATCCCCCTGGTATTGGCCAAAGACTGGGCATGACGCAATAGATAGATGATTGGCATCTGGCAAGGTTACCGATCTTTTATCGCTCAGGTTGCTACCCTGCCAACCGTGGAACATAGAAAAATGAGTGGGGTTTCCATCTCCCGTCTTGGACTTGGAACCATGACCTGGGGTCGTGATACTGACGAAAATGAAGCTGCCCAACAACTTCAGTACTTTGTCGAAGCAGGTGGCAACCTGATCGACACTGCAGCAGTTTATGGAGATGGCGATGCCGAGCGGGTTTTAGGGGGGTTTATCGGAACACTTGTTAAGCGAGATCAGATCTTGATCGCTTCAAAGGCTGGGATAACATTTAAAGATGGCGCAAGGAGAGTTAGTAATTCACGTAATGATTTAATTTCTGATCTTGATAAAAGCCTGAGTCGTTTAAATGTTGATTATTTAGATATGTGGCAAATACATACCTGGGACAAAAATACGCCATTGGAAGAAACCTTGTCTGCTTTGGATTATGCGACAACCTCAGGCAAAGCCCGATATGTCGGCGTTTGTAATTTCAATGGCTGGCAGCTTGCAAGATCTGCAACTTTGCAAAATCCAATCTTTGGCAAAGCTGCAATTACCAGTACTCAAAATGAGTACTCCTTGTTAAATCGCAAGGTCGAAGAGGAGGTAATTCCGGCTACCGCCGCTTTAAATTTGGGCTTCCTTGCCTGGTCTCCACTTGGTAGAGGCGTCTTAACTGGAAAGTACCGAAATGGTGTCCCTTCAGATTCACGTGGGGCCTCCCCTCATTTTGCAAATTTTGTTGAACCATATTTAACTGAACGGGCTCGACAGATAGTTGAGGCGGTTTGTGTGGCTGCTGATGGTTTGGGTTACTCACCGCTTGAGGTAGCACTTTCATGGGTAAGAGATGCACCAGGGGTAACCAGTGCATTAATTGGCGCTAGAACTGGAGCCCAGCTTCGAGGAATTTTAACTGTGGAGCAAATTACTTTACCGACACAGGTGCGGCAGGCGTTAAATGAAGTTTCAGCTAATTAAATTTACTTAAACGTTCTCTAAAAACTCATAAAGAACTCTTGCGCCAAACTTCAAACTATCTAGCGGAACTCTTTCATCAACGCCATGGAAAAGTGAGAAAAAATCTAAATCTGCTGGCAGACGTAATGGTGAAAAGCCATATCCAACTATTCCCAGATCATGAAGGGCTTTGTTGTCAGTGCCTCCGCTCATCAGATATGGAACTGGTATTCCCTCTGGATCCTCTGAATTTATTGCATTGCACATCGCCTCTACCAATGGGCCAGCAAATTCAACCTCGAGTGCAATATCTCTAACAATAATCTCCACCTCAATTTCTTCACCAGCTAACTTCTTTATAGTGTTATGGAGTTGCTCTTCATAACCTGGTAAAAAACGACCATCAACGACTGCTGAAGCAGATTGTGGAATCACATTCTCTTTATAACCAGCGTTAAGCATCGTTGGATTTGCTGTGTTTGAGATTGTCGCACCTATCATTTTTGCTGCACTTCCAAGGTGTTTAACGAGAGGTTTTACATTGCTGCCATCGTATTTATCGCCGGTTAGATCTGCAATTTTACGAAAGAATTTCTGACTCGTCTTAGTCTCAAGTTGTGGCCACTCGTAGTTACCGATCCGAGATACTGCATCCGAAAGTTTAGTAATAGCATTATCTTTGTTAACAAATGAACCATGACCAGCAGTTCCTTTTGCTGTAAGGCGTATCCACTGTATTCCTTTTTGAGCTGCTTCTACTAAGTAAATACGCTTGTCTCCAGTGATATTGATGGAGAAACCACCAACCTCTGAAATGGCCTCGCTATATCCCTTGAACAATTCAGGACGATGCTTAACTAACCATCTGGAGCCGTAAGTTGATCCCGCCTCCTCATCAGCAAAAAACACTAACAAGATGTTTCTAGGAGGTTTGTAGCCAAGCCTGCTCCACATTCGAGCTGTCGCAAGAATCATGGCATCCATGTCCTTCATATCAACCGCGCCTCGGCCCCACAAAAATCCATCTTTTATAACTCCACTAAATGGATCAACAGACCAGTCATCAGCATTTGCTGGAACTACATCTAAATGTCCATGTAGAACAAGGCCTGGCCGAGTCTGATCCTGTCCTGGAATTTGAGCAACAACACTTACTCGATTAGGAGCTGACTCAATCAGCTCGCTTTTAATACCAACCTCTAAAAGTTTCTTGGCTACATACTCAGCGATTTTTTTCTCATCGCCTTTGCCCTCACCATAATTAACACTTGGAATCTGAATTAACTCTTGGCAAATTTGGATGGTTTCATTCTCAAGTTCAACAATCTGCTCGGGAGTTAGTTTCATCAGGATCTGATCCTACACAGCATTAATTTCCTATAGCCAGGTATTGCGATAAAATAGGAGTAAGTCCAGGTGGCGGAATTGGCAGACGCGCTAGCTTGAGGTGTTAGTGCCCGTAAGGGCTTAGGGGTTCAACTCCCCTCCCGGACACGATTAGAGCTGATAAAGATTATGATTCGCTGGTGGATCTAGCCGTGAGTAATCTGATTCGTATCATCCCTGATTTTCCTAAACCAGGGATCATATTTAAAGATATAACCCCGCTATTGGCAGACTCCGAGGCATTTGAATCCTGTTGCAAGGAGTTTTCAAAACTGGCGGCCTCTGTTGATTACATCGCAGGAATAGAGGCTAGAGGATTTATTTTTGGAGCTGCTGTTGCTGCATTTAGTGGTAAGGGATTTATACCGATTCGTAAATCCGGAAAACTACCAGGGGCAACACTGTCGGTAAATTACGATCTTGAGTATGGGACCGCCTCACTTGAGATACATGAAAATTTGATTCCACACAACTCGAAAGTGCTAATCATTGATGATGTCCTGGCGACTGGAGGGACAGCATGCGCTGCAATAGAAGTGATCCTGATGGCTGGATTACAACCAGTTTCAACCGCCTTCCTTCTTGAAATTCCCGATCTAGGAGGAAAATCACGGATCGCCAGAACACATTCACAGATACAAATTCACACATTATTGGCACAATAGCGATATGGCTGAATTAATCTATTACTGCGGAACCATGGATAGTGGTAAATCAACCTTGGCGCTTCAGACCGCTCACAATCATCGCTCTCGTGGACGTGAAGGAGTCATATTCACTAGTAAAGACCGTGCTGGCAAAGGTTTGATTTCATCCAGATTAGGTTTGCAAATTGAAGCCTTAGAGGTTGATGAGGATTTAGATATACATAAATTGATCGTTGAAAGATTATCAATTGGTGGAAAAATTAGTTTCATCATTTGCGATGAAGCTCAATTTTACTCTCCGGAGCAGATTGAACAACTTGCCAAAATAGTAGATGGTTTGGGTATAGATGTATACGCCTTTGGAATCTTGGCTGATTTTCGGACAAAGTTGTTTCCAGGCAGTGCTCGACTAGTGGAGTTAGCTGACAGAGTTCAAACTCTGCAAGTTGAGGCACTTTGCTGGTGTGGCGAGCGAGCAACGCACAACGCCCGAACCGTGGACGGAAAAATGGTTACCGAAGGTGAACAAGTTGTGGTTGGTGATGTTGGTAAGTCTTCAACCGTTTCCTACGAAGTGCTTTGCCGCAGACATCATATGAGGAAAGTGACCTCAAAAATTTCAAATCCAGCAGCTGAGCAGTCACTCCCCTTTAACAGTTAGGAAAAGATGAAAACCAAAGGGTACGCAGTACTTAAAGCAAAAGAGCCATTAGTTTCATTTGAATTTGATCGACGTGAACTCCGTCCAAGAGATGTGGCCCTTGAAATTTTGTACTCCGGTATATGTCATTCAGATATTCATCAGGCTCGCGAAGAGTGGGGACCAGCAATTTTTCCTATGGTTCCTGGTCATGAAATCGTCGGGAAAGTGATTCAAATTGGTTCTCAAGTTAGTAAATTTAAAGTTGGTGAATTGATTGGGGTTGGAGTTTTTGTAGACTCATGCAGGAATTGCTCCAGTTGCCTGAAAGGATTGGAACAATATTGTGTAGAAGGAATGACTGGAACTTATAACGCTCTTGAACGAGATGGTAAAACTGTTGCGTACGGTGGATATTCTGACAAATTTGTGATTGACGAAGATTATGCAGTGCATGTTCCAGCCAATCTAGATCTTGCAGGTGTAGCACCTTTAATGTGCGCTGGAATAACTCTTTATTCACCGTTAAAAAACTGGAATGCGGGGCCCGGAAAAAAAGTTGCAATCATGGGCCTTGGTGGATTAGGACATATGGGGGTTAAGTTTGCCCATGCATTGGGTGCTGAGGTGACTGTTCTTTCTCACTCTGCTGGTAAAGAGGTTGATGCAAAAAGAATGGGTGCTGATCACTTTATTGTTACTAAAGATGCCAAGGATCTATCCCATCTACGTAAAAGCTTTGACCTGATTTTAAATACGGTTTCAGCAGATATTGAGCTGGACCCATATCTACAGCTTCTCAAATTAGATGGAACTCTTGTGGTCATTGGGCTGCCTGGCAAGCCCTACCAAGTTCACGTTGGAACTCTTCTAGATCAACGCAGATCATTGGCCGGTTCGATGATCGGAGGTATCGCTCAATTACAAGAAATGATCAACTTCTGCGGCGAACACCAAATAACAAGTGATGTTGAAGTAATTAAAGCCGATTATATAAACAAAGCATATGAACGTACAGTACTAAGTGATGTCAAGTATCGATTTGTGATCGAGGCGAAGAGTTTTAATTAAAGCTTTCAAATAACAGCGCGAGTATCGGCGCTAAAGCAATTGCAGGAAGAAGATTTGCTACCGCAACATCTTTAATCTTGAGTAATCTTAAAGATATTCCGATCAATAACACTCCACCAACTGCAGTCATCGCCGCTATTTGATAATCAGCCAATATTGCCCCCAAAGAAATTCCAATCCCAGTCCATGTGAATTGATAGATTCCGACAGGCAAGCTTGATAGGGCTACCCCCCAACCCAAAGATGCAGCAAACGCAATTGAAGTAAATCCATCCAGTGTACTTTTTAGTACCAATTGATCGATACCGGTACCCATCCCATCTGAAATACTCCCTAAGATTGCAAGCGGGCCAATGGCGAATACAAGTGAAGCCGAGACAAACCCTTCAACAAAATTTGATTCATCATCTCTACTAAATTTCAGCCGCAACCTCTCACCAAAAACCTCAAGTGATTCTTCAATCTTAAGCCAACTACCCAACGCTGCACCCATTATCAGAGAGAACACGATCACAAGAATCGCACCGCCTTGCGGTAGCGCATCAGTTAAACTTTGATCCCAATATGAGCTCAAGGCATCTGCAGCAGAGATTGCAGTAATACACCCTAAAACATCAGTAATTAACCGTCTGAATTTTTCACTTAGTTTCTTACCTATGTGAATGCCAATAAGAGAGCCAGTTATAATGGCAAAAATGTTTAAGGTTGTACCAAATCCGGGAAACATTTATACAAACTTAATAAACGAAATTATGCCAAATACAAGGCAATAAATTGCAAATGGATAAAGCGTCTTTGTTTTGAACCAGCGAACCAGAAAAGTAACACTTAAGTAGGTTGCGATAAAAGAAATGATCGATCCAACAAGTATTTGTCCCAAAACTAATCTGGTATCGGTGGTGAAAAGCTCTGGTAACTTCACAACTGACGCTCCCAGAATCACAGGCAATGAGAGAAGAAAAGCAAAATCAGAGGCGACAGAGTGGTTGAGTTTTCGAAGCAAACCTGCACTCATCGTCACGCCAAATCTACTGATGCCAGCAAACAAGGCCAAACTCTGCCCAAATCCAATTGCAAGCGCTGTTTTGGCATTAATTCTTCGATCAATCTCAGCATCTGAATCATGAAGCTCATGCAGAATATCTCGTCTTGATAGACGTTCTGCAGTAATCAGAATCAAACCATTTATGCTCAGAAAAATTGCTGAGTACTGAGGTTTGCCAAAAATACTTTGAAAATAATCATCTAGCGCCAAACCTAAAATCCCAACTGGAATGGTAGCGATGACAATATAACCCAGCACCCTAAACGGAGTAGATTGATAGTTCTTAGTTCGTACCGCCTTATATGTTCCCGATATTAATCCAATCCAACGTTTTCTAAATACCAAAAACAGCGCCACTGAACTGGCTAGATGCATTGCTATTGTAATCAGCAAATAGGCATCATTTTCCTCACTGATGAACTGCTTGAACGACCCGCCAATCCAAGCCGGTATCAAAATTGCATGACCGAGGCTTGAGATCGGAAAAAGTTCAGTTAAGCCTTGAATAAAGCCAATGATGATCGCTTGCTCATAAGTGAAACTCAACGCAAACCATCCTTTTATCGGCGACTAAGATAGAGTTTAGCAGTGAGTCAAGGTGATAATAACGTTAATTGGTTACAGAAGATTCGCAATTTTCTTAGAGCCTCTAAAACCATACCAAAAACTTCTTGGCGAGCTGAATCTACCTGGGGAATTACTTATGGCAATCACAAATTACTGAGATTTTGCATTCTAATTTTTGGATTGACTCTATTTGGCATCGGCGAATCATTTCTGGTAATCACCTCACTTGGTAATTCTCCCTGGGTAGTTTTATCCGAAGGTATTGCGCTGAATTCAAATTTAAATATCGGCCAAGCTACTTTTCTAGTCTCCTTATTAGTATTGCTTTTTTGGATCCCACTTAAACAAAAGCCTGGTTTTGGAACACTGGCAAATATTGTGGTAATTGCTGCAGCAATAGAGCTTGGCTTACTGTTGATACCAGAAGTTGAAAATCTGTATGTGAAACTTTTCTACCTGTTTTTCGGCATCCTACTGGTCGGAATTGGCTCCGCCCTCTACATAACCTGCGGACTGGGAACTGGCCCCCGGGATGGTTTGATGACTGGTCTGCACTATCGAACCGGGGTGCGGGTGGGAAGGGTTCGGCTCGGGATTGAGGTAATTGCTTTGAGTACCGGCGCCTTATTAGGCGGCTCACTTGGGCTGGGAACCGCCCTCTTTGCTTTGCTAATTGGCCAATCTGTTGCGGTCTCGTTGGGTGTTTTGGGCCGGCTTACTTCTAAGTAACAAATAAAGTTGTACCACTCCCCTCGGTTTGTCGGACCGCATCTGACAACATGTCGAAAACACCATGTTAAAAAAACAGAAGGGTCTATACCATGCTTGATAGTTTCTTTAAAATCAGTCAGCGTGGCTCAACCGTAGCTCAAGAAGTCCGTGGCGGAATAGTCACATTCTTCACAATGGCCTACATTGTTGCGCTCAATCCACTCATCATCGGTTTAGCAAAAGATGCTGATGGAAAATACATTGGCGGCGGCGATGCTCCTAATCTTGCATTAGTTGCAGCAGCTACCGCACTCATTGCCGGCATTATGACCATCTTGATGGGCGTAGTTGCTAACTTTCCATTAGCCATTGCAACTGGTCTAGGTTTAAACACCTTTGTTGCCGTTGGTATCGCCTCTAAAATGACCTGGGCAGATGCCATGGGACTTGTAGTCCTAGAAGGCTTAATAATTCTTATTCTGGTACTCACCGGATTCCGTACTGCGGTATTTCGGGCTGTACCTACACAATTAAAGATCGCGATATCAGTCGGTATCGGTCTCTTCATTGCACTCATTGGACTTGTCGATGCCGGATTTGTTCGTAGAACTGGAACCGGACCTGTACCGGTAACTCTGGGTGATAACGGAAATCTTGTTGGATGGCCAGTGGTTGTCTTTGCCTTTGGGTTATTCCTGACAATTGCTCTAACTGTCAAGAAAGTTAAAGCAGCGATCCTCATCGGAATCGTTGCTGCAACTGGTGTGGCTATTGCAGTTGAATCAGCATTCAAAATTGGTCCGTTGTTTAACGGTGCCACCGGTGAAGTTAATCCAAAGGGTTGGAATTTGAATGTTCCAGCAGTACCAGAGACTGTTGCAGCAACACCAGACTTTGGAATTCTTGGTGATTTCAATTTACTTGGTGGATTTGATCGAATCTCATTAGTCGCTGCAGTTCTACTAGTTTTCACATTACTACTAGCTGACTTCTTTGACACTATGGGAACTATGACAGCTATTGGTAAGCAGGCTGGATTAGTTGATAGAGATGGCAATGTAGAGGGTGCAAATCGCATTTTACTTGTTGACTCAATCGCTGCCGCTGCAGGCGGTGCTGGCTCAGTCTCCTCAAACACCTCATATATTGAATCAGCTTCTGGCGTTGGTGAAGGTGCCCGAACAGGTTTAGCATCTGTTGTAACTGGTGTGCTATTCCTGCTCACCACCTTCCTCGCCCCACTGGTTGCCGTTATACCTTATGAGGCTGCAACCCCAGCTCTTATCATTGTTGGCTTCTTGATGATGACTCAAATTAAAGGAATCGATTGGGATGATCTTGGAATTGCGATACCTGCATTCTTAACAATTATTCTGATGCCATTTACCTACAATATTTCTGTTGGTATTGGTGCAGGATTTGTTTCTTATGTAGTGATCAGACTATTCCAAGGCCGCACCAAAGAGATTAGTCCTTTGATGTGGGTAGTCGCTGGATTGTTTATGATCTACTTCTTGCAATCCCCAATAAATATCTGGACTGCATAAGTTAATATCCAAAAAGGGGCGGGCCGAAAGGTTCGCCCCTTTTACCATTTAATGGGAGTTGATCCTTTTTTAACTAACCGCTTATTGCTTTTACTAAATGGCTTGGAACCAAAAAATCCTCGATAAGCTGATAAGGGACTTGGATGTGCCGAAGTGAAAAGATCTTCCTGAGCAAAATACTTACTCATGTTCTGTGCCGGTTTACCCCACAATATTCCAATCACCTTTTGTTGCGCCAAGTGAGCGATTACCGATTCAGTAAATTGTTGCCAACCGATCTTTGTATGTGCCGACGGTTGATTCGGCGCTATGGTCAAACAACTATTAAGTAGAAACACGCCCTGAGCAGCCCAATCAGATAGATCGCCATTTGTTCTGCTAATTCCTAAATCAGCTTGCAACTCACGATAGATATTCTTTAAGGAAGCAGGTAATGAACTAACTGCGTGGGGAACTGAAAACGCTAACCCTGTTGCATGCCTTTCATTTGGATATGGATCTTGTCCAAGAATTACTACTTTGATCTCATTTGGATCGCATTCAAAAGCCCTGAAAATTTTTGATTTATCCGGCAAGAATTCGCCCGTTAAGGATTGGGATATTTTATGAAGCAAAGATATATCAACGAGATCTTGCCATTGATTTGGAAGGAGAGAGCTCAAGTCAAGTGGCACGGGCAAAAAAACGACCATTCTGGCTTTGCACCGAGATTGGCAACCCGTATGCAACTGATAAATTTGCATCAGTTATCACTGATTCAATGACTCCCTGCGCAATCACTTTGCCCTCTTTCAGCAGTAATGCATGTGTAGTACCAGCAGGTATCTCCTCTATATGGTGGGTAACTATCACTGTTGCCGGTGCTAGTGAATCACTGGCAAACGCTTCAATTCTCTTCAATAGATCCTCACGTCCGCCTAAATCTAGCGAGGATGCTGGTTCATCTAGTAAAAGTAATTCTGGATCTGCCATAAGAGAACGTGCGATTTGCACACGCTTTTTTTCGCCATCACTTAAACTGCCAAACTCTCGATTTCCTAATTCCCGCACCCCTAAGGCAGTTAGCAATGCCATAGCTCTGGATTCATCCCATAGATCATATTTCTCCTGCCAGCGACCATACATGGCATAAGCGGCGGTTAACACGACATCAATTACCAATTCATCTGCAGGAAGTTGCTCTACTAGTTTTGATGATGTTAGACCTATTCGCGTTCGTAATTCAAAAACATCAACTCTTCCCAGTGTTTCACCCAGAATTTGAACCTGGCCAGATGTTGGATGAATTAACGAGGAACAAACCTGCAACATAGTGGTTTTGCCGGCTCCATTAGGTCCAAGAATTACCCAACGCTGACCTTCAAGTATCTGCCAATCTAAAGGTCCCAGAATGGTTCGGTCGCCTCGTTGGACGCTGATATTTGATAACTCCAATATCGGCCTCATAGGAGTGAAAGATACCTCGCCAAGTGCCCGATTATGGCTAATCTGACCCAATGCCGATTGAAAGTCACTCATCTTTTACTGGCCTGATACTTGTTTCAGGGCAAGACAGGCCAGGCATCACTGAAAAACTGATGACTACCTTGGCTCAATTTTCAGTAAAAATATTAGATATTGAACAATTGATCATTCGAGATCGTCTGTTGTTAACAATTCTGATATCACTCGATGAAGCACATAGTGAGGCAATTCTAGAAGATTTGAATATCTTACAGGCAGAAATTGGATTGGATATTGCCGTTGATTTCGTTCAGCACAATTTAACGCAAGGCAACTCGGAATTTTTGCGAGTAGTTATAGTTGGGGAAAACATTAACCCTGAAGGTTTGGCGTCAGTGGCAGGTAAAATAGCATTACTGGGCGGAAATATAACCTCCATCAAGCGAACCGCAACCAACCCATTACTAGCAATTGAGCTAGATCTGACAATTCCAAATCATTCACTTAAGCAAGTACAGGGTGAGTTAGCAAAAATCGCTATTGAAAATAAAATTGATCTTGCTGTTGAACCAGGTGGTGTAACTCGAAGATCAAAACGCCTGGTTATGTTGGACATGGACTCAACCTTGATTGAACAAGAGGTCATTGATTTACTAGGTAGGTTTTCCCAGCAGGCAGATGAAATTACTCAGATAACCAAAAAAGCAATGGCTGGCGAGATGGATTTCCAGGAGGCACTCATATCTAGAGTAAAGCTGCTGGCAGGAATGGATGAATCAGTTATCAAAAAAGTAAGGGATAAAATTTCATTAACCAAAGGTGCTCAAATGCTCATTCAAGAGCTTCATAAGATCGGCCACAAAGTCGGTGTAGTTTCAGGGGGGTTCATTGATGTAATTGAACCGATACTGAAATCACTGGATGTTGATTATTACGTTGCAAATAAATTAGAGATCTCAAATGGCGTTCTCACCGGAAGAGTTATTGGACCTATTGTTGATTCCCATGCGAAGAAGAAGGCGTTAGAAGATTTTGCTACTCGGGAGAGTGTTTCTATGAATCAAACAGTTGCGATTGGTGACGGAGCCAACGATCTAGAGATGATAAAGGCAGCTGGACTTGGAATAGCTTTTAACGCTAAACCTAAGGTCGTTGCAGCGGCTGATACAACGCTCAGCACAAAAGACTTGGCAGCAGTATTGCCGCTTATGGGCATTAATTTTTAAATGAGGAGATTTTCTGCCGCTAATTTTCTCAGTTGCTCGACCATCTGCGCTGGATCTGAAGATTTATAAACAGCACTTCCAGCAACAAAGCAATTGGCGCCGGCCTGCGCGGCTTCAGTGATTGTATCTAGCGATACTCCACCGTCTATCTGTAAAAGCGGTTTAACCTTAACCATACTTTGAATGTGTTTCCTAGCAACACGTACTTTATCCATTTGCTCATACATGAAGGATTGACCTCCAAATCCCGGCTCAACCGTCATTATCAAAAGCATGTCTATGTCACCCATGAATTCTTCAATATCTTGAAAAGGGGTAGCAGGTTTTATTGCCAGGCCAACTTTTGCACCATTAGATCGAATATCACGAATTGTATTTGCAACATTTTTTGCTGCTTCATAATGAAAGGTAACAGAAGTAGTTCCATGCTCGGCGTATTTGGGTGCAATAGAATCTGGGTCGCATACCATCAGATGTGCGTCTACAGGTAGCTTTGAATAATTGATGATTTTGAACGCTCTTTCTATATCAAACGTAAAATTTGGTACAAACAAATTATCCATAACATCTAGATGTAGCGCATCAGAAACATTAGAAATCTTAGCAATCTCATTTTCCAGATCATCAAAATTTGCATTCAAGATGCTTGGGTTTATATAAACTGAGCCAGCCATGAGATTATTTAACCCAATTTCTGAAATAAAACCATAAACATCGCGTCAGATTGATCAAGGTGTGTCCAAAGTTGTGCACTTCCGTCCGGCAGCAAACCATTTCTATGAGCACCGGGTAGACCATTTAGAGAAAGAATCTTCATATCTTTATGTTGAGACAAGAAATCAATTACCTGTCCACGGGTTTCTGCAATATGTGGAGAGCAGGTCACATAAGCAATAACTCCATTAGGTTTGAGCAGTTGATATGAACTATCTAAAAGCTTTCGCTGTAGCAAAACTAGCTCCTTGAGGTCCTTAAGATTCTTACGCCATCTGGCCTCAGGTCTACGACGCAAAGCACCTAGTCCTGTGCAGGGGGCATCAATGAGAATCCGGTCGTACAACTCATGAAAATTCGAAGGATCGGATCCATCAACACTTACTACTTGTTGATTGTTTACAACTCGCTTCACGAGCTCAGCTCGGTGCGGCACCGGTTCATTAGCAAGAAATTTAGCTTTTGAATCCCTTTCAGCGAGTGAGTGAAAAAGATACGCAGCCTTACCTCCAGGTCCTGCGCACATATCGAGCCAGGAAAGACCAGGCTCAAAAGTTGCTAAGAAATTTTCTACAACCCACTGCGAACCACGGTCTTGAACGCCAGCACGACGTTGTGCAATCGGCGGAAAGTCAATTGGTATTACATTCAAATTCACGCCATTTGCAAATCCCTCGATTGGTTTTGCCCCTGCTTCAACGAGTTCGGCTACTGTCGATTTACCGGGCCAGGCAACCACATCAGGTGCAGCAGGAACGTTATTTGCCATAAGCAATTTTTCAACCTGTTCCCAATCTTTGAGCAGATCATAGAAAGCTGAAACAATCCATTCTGGATGGCTGAAGGCAATGGATAATCTTTGAAGTGCGCCAAGATTTTTCAATTCCGGCAAAGTATTATCGTTACTTGATACTTTTCTTAGAATTGCGTTGACATAAGATGCTTTTGAGTCTCCTGCTACCTGTCTTGCAACCTCAACAGTCTCAGAAACAGCTGCATGCTGTGCTACCCGCATTTGAGTAAGCTGGTGAATACCGATTCTGATTAAATTATTAATTTTTGAATCTAGTTCATTGATTGGCCGGTCTAAGAATTTACTTGCTATGTAATCGTGTCTGCCTTGCCATCTAAGGGTTCCGTAACACAGTTCGGTGCAGAATGCTCTATCTGCCAAATCAAGCTTTGATTTTCCTAGCAATTCGGGAAGCCTGATATTGGCATAAGCGCCCTCATGATTGACCTGCATAACCAACTCAAAAGCGAGTAAGCGGGCTGGATTAGGTTTTGGCTTACCCAAGATGCCAGCCATCTTTTGTCCCAAGGCCCCGAACAAACTCCGCCGCTGTCATTGTATTTCTACCTGATGGCGTGATTTTTAACAATTCAATAACCCGATCTTTAGTGCCAACAAATAAATTCTCACCCTTGATATGCACTTGGCCAGGCTGAAGCTGATGTACTACATCACTAATTCGCATCTCGAGAATTCTTATTCGTTCATTTCCAAAATGACACCAAACGCCAGGATTGTCACAAAGGGCACGATATTGATTGAATATCTGGGCTGAGTTGGCATCCCATTTAATCTTTCCATGATTCTTACCAAGTTTTGGAGCCAGAGTAGCCAACGATAACTGTTGCGGAGTCGGTTCCTTCCCATCTTTGATCATTTCCAATACCTCTAAACACATTTCAGCGCCAACAATACTTAAGCGATCTAGTAAATTACTTGCTGTTTCATTAGCGTCAATTTCAATTCGCTTCTTGATGTAAACAGGACCAGTGTCCATGCCCTCATCTAATTTGAAAATTGATACTCCGGTTTGATTTTCACCGTTCAAGATTGCGTGTTGCACTGGCGCAGCACCACGCCATTTAGGGAGCTCTGAGAAATGTATGTTGATCCATCCATATAAGGGAATTGACAAGGCCTCTTTCCCGATCAGTTGACCATAGGCCATAGTTATCACTAAATCAGGCTTAAGATTGGAAATAATCAATTCAATTTCAGATCTATTACTTGGTTTATAAGTGTCAAAACCCTGCTCTGCAGCCCATATAGCTAGCTCATTCGCCTCAATTTTCTGTCCCCTACCGGTTGGTTTATCCGGGTTGGTTAACAAACCCAAAATTTCATGACTTTCAGACCGTTCAATCTGGATAAAAAGTGGGATTGCTAATGGCGAAGATGAAGCTATCAATACTCTCAATGCTTATAAACCCAGACCGAATGTTGAATGGGGCGAAACTTTAATTGTGGGCGCTTTACCTTGTTCCAGGGCGGCTCCAAACCACTCAGAATCACGGATTTCTTTCATTGCTAATTTTCTATTTTCTGCGTCCATTCGATCAATAAATAACACGCCATTTAGGTGATCGGTCTCATGCTGTAAACATCGAGCTAAAAGCTCGGTTCCTTCTACAACAATTGGTTCTCCATGCAGATTGAATCCTTTTGCTACAGCACGTAGGGCTCTTGGAGTTTCATAAACCAAGTTAGGGAAAGATAGGCATCCTTCCTCACCATCTTGCATTTCATCACTTAAATCCAGTGAGGGATTGATTAAGTGGCCGACTTCATCATCAATATCCCAGACAAACACTCTTAGTGGAACACCGATCTGAGGTGCAGCTAAACCAGCTCCTGGAGCTGCTTTCATTGTCTCTATGAGATCGGTAACCAGCTGACGGAGTTCTTTATCAAAATCCACAACAGCAGTAGCCGGTGTAACCAATACTGGATCGCCAAAAAAACGTATCTGTTGAATTGCCATGGCGCTATGGTACTTTAATTAAGCAATACTATAAATCATATGGATCAAGTCTTATCTTGAAGATGGCTCTATTTTTCATACCTTGGACCTTTGTTACATCATCAAGTAGATCAACGAGTTGTTGCCCATTAGATAGAGATGCTCTAATGATGATCTTTTTCTCACCCTTTTCGATATCTATTGGTCCTGTAATTTCATACTCTCCGCCTGCTTTAAGATTTGCTGCAAACTTTGAAATCTCAGAGCCGTATCCCGATACCACTGCCACCCGATAAAAGGGAGGTAGTTTCGCCATTTCACGATTTTTTAACTCGATAACAGCAGCAGATTGTGAATCAATTCTAAAAATTGATTGAACGACTGGATGTGTATTTGGCAAAGAAAGATATACCTCAGAATTCTCATTCACCCTGCACAGTAATGAAAACCAGTTGAGTCGTGCTATCTCTTCAGCTCTAAGGGACGGGCGATTAAATATCCTCTCTCCATCTAGAAAAACTATTCCACTGTATAGACCATCAGGTTCTGAGCCAGCAGTAGCCAAAACAATATGGCGGCCCGACGGTAAGGATTGAATCTGTTTAGAACCAGATGAAATCAAAATAGAAGTTCTAGGAACCGCTCTACCAATTTCCTCTGCATTTCTATCTATCCCCTTAGAAATCACATAAGGCTTAACCTCACCACAGTAGCCGCATCGCCAATCTTTCTTGGGAGTGTGGCATAGATAGCAGATAGGAGTTGAGTTTGCTCGGAGAATTTGTAGTTTTCCACCACATGTGCAATTTGCTGTATTTCGACAACGAGCACATAGGAAGAGGTTGGCATACCCTTTCTCGGAGACACTGACCAAAACATTTCCATGCTTGATCGAGTTTTTGATTGTAGGGATATGACTCTTGCCTAGCTCATTAGTTGAGAACTTAATATTGCACCTACTTTTATAACTCTTTTTTTCTAGCCAACCTATCTCCATCAATCGCGCTATCTCTAGTGAGTGAGAAGCCGAGACAAAAATCAAAGATGTATTTGCAGCTCTAAGTAGTGAGACATCTCTTGTGTTCCAACCAGGTGAATGTTGCTCATAGTGAGAATTATCTAAATCTGACAAAACTATGACAGTCGCACCATCTGATAAGTGCAAAAAACAGCCACTTCTCGTTGACACAATAACTTGAGGCGATTGGAAAGTAGCCTTTAGGAAATTTCGATAACGCTCAGCTTTTGAAAGCTGGGATCCAATCAAAAGCAATTGATCTCCAAGGTGATCGTTTAAGTGTCGCTGAAGTTGTGAAATATCCTTTTCATCAGGAACAATAAGTAATACCTGATTATTTATAGATCTTGCCTTTACAAGTTCAGCTAAGAAGATGGATGGATCTATTCCAATCGGCAGATTTAATCCCCACCTAATCCGTTGTTTTCCACTCAACATTCCATAATCTGCTCTACCCATCAGTTCAATAAGCAAAGTACTTGAGTAACGAAGATCTTTCTTCGCCTCAATCTTTAGGGGTATTTCTTCCATTTTGGCTACTCTTGCCGGTACAGCTGATTTCAATACTGCCCAATAACTTCCGCCAAACCGATTGCGGGTCGATTCAACCAACGTCATAACATCGCTGGATATCATTCCTTTGGGAGAGCAAATTGATACAATCGCTTTTAGGTTTTTTGAGTCATTAGATTTTTCACGGCGTGAAACTACTAATCCTTCAGTGTTTGAGTTGCCAAATGGCACGATTACTTTTGTGCCTGGTATAGCCAATTCATCAATCTCAGCTGGTACTAAGTAATCGTAGATGGCTTCAAGATGTGAAACAGGAGTATCTACAAGTACGCCTGCTATCGGTAAATTTGTAGTGATTTCCTTACTTTGCCTGGTTGGCGTAGAAGATCTTTGACGCTTTAATTTGAGTGGAGCAGCCACTTGCTATTTTACTAATGCTTTAAGCGCCGAGGCTTTATCTGTTTTTTCCCAACTGAAATCTGGTAGTTCACGACCAAAATGTCCATAAGCAGCAGTTTTTCCATAAATAGGTCGGAGTAAATTAAGATCACGGATTATCGCCGCAGGCCGTAAATCAAATACTTGCTTTACCGCCTCACTGATGGCTGATGAATCAAATTTTTCAGTGCCGAAGGTTTCAATAAATAAACCAACTGGTTGCGCTTTTCCAATAGCGTAGGCAACTTGTACCTCGCAGCGATCAGCCAAACCCGCAGCCACAACATTTTTGGCCACCCAACGCATTGCATACGCTGCTGAACGATCAACCTTTGATGGATCTTTGCCAGAGAATGCTCCGCCACCATGTCGAGCCATACCGCCATAGGTATCCACAATAATTTTCCGACCAGTTAATCCTGCATCACCCATTGGTCCACCAATCACAAAGCGTCCCGTTGGATTAATAAGAAATTTCACAGATGACACATCCAAGTCAAGCTCTTGAATTACAGGATCGATGACATATTTTTTTACCTCTGGCGCCAACTGCTTTTCTAGATCAATCTCTGGTGCGTGCTGAGAGGAGATCACTACTGTGTTTAGTGCAATTGCCCTATCCCCCTGGTACTCGATGGTTACTTGTGTCTTACCATCTGGCCGAAGATATGAAAGGGATCCATCTTTTCTCACCTTAGTTAACTGAATAGCTAATTTATGAGCAAGCGAAATTGGTAATGGCATCAATTCAGGTGTCTCATTTGAAGCGTAGCCAAACATTAATCCCTGATCACCAGCTCCTTGCAAATCCAGTGGATCCGATGAGGAAGAAACTCTACTTTCAAATGCGTCATTAACACCCTGAGCAATGTCTTGGGATTGTTGACCAATAGATATGGAAACACCACAACTGTTTCCATCAAAACCTTTATCAGATGAGTCATAACCAATCTCTAAAACCGTATCGCGAACAATATTCATAACATCTGCATATCCATCAGTGGTTACTTCGCCTGCAACGTGCACCTGTCCGGTTGTGATTAATGTTTCGACAGCAACACGACTTTTTGCATCTTGAGATAAGAGCGAGTCCAAAATCGCATCTGAAATTTGATCGGCGATCTTATCTGGATGTCCTTCAGTTACAGATTCTGATGTAAAAAGTCGATTTTTCATTGGCCTAACCTAACTTACTTACTAATTGATCAAGCAATATATCTGAAAGCGTGTCTTTACTAATTTCAGGCACCTCAATCACATTATTGTCTTTGTCAATAATTAAGCCCTGCGTACTATCACTTCCAAAAACTGCTCCATTAGAGACATTGTTTACGTAGATCAAATCACAAGATTTACTAGATAGTTTTGCCGCTGCTTTGGCTTTAAGCTCCTTCAAATCAAAGGTTGTCTCAGCCGCAAATCCAACGATCACCTGACCTTGCTTTTTAATGCCGGTCAAAGATTGCAAAATATCAGGATTTCTCATTAGAGATAAGGAATTTAAAGCATCTTTGCCAATCTTTTCATCTGAATAATTAACTACCTTTGCATCTGCCACCGCCGCAGACATGATTAAGGCATCGCAATGTGGAAATTCAATATCTAATACTGACAACATCTGCTCAGCTGTTTCCACACTAGTTGTTGTTATGCCTTCGATCTCTGGTAGTTCTGTATTTGCAGTGACTAAATGAACTTGTGCACCTCTGCTGGCTGCTGCCATAGCCAAGGCGAAACCTTGTTTACCAGAGGATCGATTACCAATAAATCTAATTGGATCAATTGGCTCTCTGGTGCCACCAGCGGTAATAATTATTTTCTTGCCCACTAGATCACAGGTAGCAGCCAACGCATCGTTGACCGCTTTGATTATTTTTGAACTCTCTGGGTAACGTCCTATTCCTACATCCATCCCAGTCATTCGCCCCTCATCGGGTTCCACCACGATAAATCCGCGTTGGCGTAACTTATCTACATTCTCAATCGTTGCAGGATTAAGCCACATTTCAGTGTGCATTGCTGGAACTAGAACTTTTGGCGCAGTTGAAGCCAGCACTATGTTGGTTAACAGATCATCACAACGACCGGTTGCTAACTTAGCGAGTAGATCTGCTGTGGTTGGTGCAATAACAATTAGATCATTCTCTTTTGCCATAGAGATATGTGGAACCTTTTCAACATCTGTCCAGAGATCCATATGAACTTTTCGACCCGATAATGCTTCCCAAGTACTTTTACCCACAAAATTTAAACTCGCCTGGGTAGGCACTACATCAACTATAAAGCCGTGATCTTGTAAACGACGCAATAGATCGCAGGATTTGTAAGCAGAGATCCCGCCAGAGACTCCAAGTAAAATCTTTCGACCACGGGGAAACATGGCGTTATTAGCTCGCTGGAGTTGTTTGCTTTGGCTCTAGATTCTCAATTGTTAGCAAGCCGTCATTTATCTCGCGAAGTGCAATTGATAACGGCTTCTCATGAACATAGGTCTCGACAAGCGGACCAACGTACTCAAGAAGGCCTTCACCTAGCTGAGAATAGTAAGCATTAATCTGACGTGCTCTTTTGGCTGCATAAAGCACCAAACTGTATTTTGAACCAGCCTTATCCAATAACGCATCGATTGGTGGGTTAGTAATTCCATCTAGTGCTTGATTGCTCATTTGGTCCTTTTTGTAAACTCTGAAATTAGCGAAGGGCTAAAGATACCAGTTGGGCTACTGATTCATCTACTTGGTGATTTACTACCACATAATCAAATTCAGAGGCAGCGGAGAGCTCCTCTTTGGCTCGATCCAACCTGGCCTGCGTTGAATCGGCTGACTCTGTGCCCCGTTTCACCAATCGAGCCGTCAACTCCTCCCATGATGGAGGCTCAATAAATATTAAAACAGCATCCTTCGAATTTTTTCTCACCTGCCTTGCCCCGTTGAGTTCTATCTCCAAAATAACATTTTTCCCAGATTGAAGTGCACTCTCAACCGCCTTTCGAGGAGTTCCGTATTTAGCTCCGGCAAAACTTGCCCATTCAAGGAACTCACCTTTTTTTATCATCTCATCAAATATTACATCCGTGACAAAATGATAATCAACGCCATTTGTTTCACCAGCACGCATACTTCGAGTTGTTGCTGATATAGAAATCCAAAAACGTTCATCGCCGCGCAGTCGATTTGTTAAAGTGCTTTTCCCTACGCCACTGGGGCCTGAAACAACCAAAAGTTTGCCACTCCTGCGTGAGTTTTTAATCAATAAAAACTCCTGTCGTAACACTTCAAGTTGGCGCCTACCAACACCACCAATTCTACGTGATGGTGAGATCTTAGCTCTACCCATGATGATCTCTGCTCGGGTTTTGCCAATACCAGGCACTGATTGCAGTAGATCAATAAGTTTCATGCGCTTGACCGAATTGCGCTCATCTTCAAATAAATCAAAGAAGAATAACTCACCGTTTCCAATTAATTCCTTCACTCTTGCGCGCTCTTGTCTTGCCCTTACCGCACTCTCTCCGGCCTTCCTACGCGATCTTCTACTAAGTCGTGGAGGTAACATAATTACTTCAAAGAGCTTATTATTTGTTCGATCTTACTTCGCATACCATTTTCTGAACCATTCCATAAACTGGTTATCGATCTTCCGATAACTACAAAATCAGCTCCGGCTTGGATAGCAGCTTCTGGAGACATAACCCGTTCTTGATCTGAGTGATCATCACCTATGACTCGAACTCCAGGTGTGATCAAAATGGTTTTCCCAACCACCTTTCGTAAACTCTCAACCTCAAATGGTGAACAGACCAATGAAGTAGCACCCGCCTCTGTAGCCATCTTCGCCCAACTTGTTGCAGTCTCTTCAATTGAGGAGCCGTAACCTAATGATGCAAAGCTTGTCTCAGAAAAAGAGGTTAGAACAGTTACCGCTGTTATTGAACCATTTGGCAAAGCATCCTTTGCTGCAGAGATCATCGCCGCACCCCCTGAAGCATGGACCGTTAAAAACTTAGGGCTTAAAGCAGCAACTGATTCCACAGCACCCTTTACGGTATTTGGGATGTCATAAAGTTTAAGATCTAAAAAAAGTTGAAACTGCGCTTTCTCTCTTAATCTCTCAACACCAGCACTGCCATGTTTTAGATAAAACTCTAAACCAATCTTAAAGTGATCCACATACTCAGATGCTGCAGTGATCCACTTACCAGCAAGATCAAGATCTTTAGTATCTAGCGCAAGAATAATTGGACTTTTCATCAGACTCCCCTATGCGCAAAACCTATGGCATCTCTAAAATCATTAAAACCTTTTTCTAACAAGAGAGCTGACAATTGATCACGAATTTGCAAAACTGCAGTTGGATTTCCGAAGGTCGCCGTACCTATTGAGACGGCGCTTGCTCCCGCCAAAACTAATTCAAAGGCATCTCTACCACTTGCCACACCTCCCATTCCAACAATAGGAGTATTAGGGAAGGCTTGATGTACCTGATAAATCGCTCTAACTGCAACTGGTCTGATTGCAGGACCTGACAATCCACCAGTTTTACCAGCCAATTTAGGTTTCATGGTATTTGTATCAATAACCATACCAAGCAAAGTATTGATCAAAGCTAATCCATCCACACCCGCGTTGATAACTGATTGAGCAATTTCAACAATATTTGTGACATCAGGTGACAATTTAGCAACTATCGGCAACTCACCACCTATATTTCTTCGTACCGACTCAATTACTGCAGTTGCGGTATCAGGATGACATGCAAAAACCTGACCCCGATTTTCAACATTAGGACAGGAAATATTTACCTCGACAGCACTAATACCCGGAACCGCTCGCAATCTGCGTGCCAATACTCCATACTCATCAACTGTTTCACCAGCAATAGAAACAATAATTTTCACTGAATTTGCAACTAGCCAGGGAATATCATTCTCCAGAAAAGCATCAATTCCTGGACCTTGAAGCCCGATTGAATTCAGCATTCCGCTTGGAGTTTCAGCCATTCTTGGGGTTGCTCTACCTGTTCTAGCTTTGCTCATAATTGACTTAGTAACAACTGCGCCGAGTTCGGTCAAAGGGAAAAATTGTGACAATTCTTGTCCAGAACTAGCACAACCACTTGCGGTAAAAATTGGATTAGAAAATCGCTTACTTCCGATTTTTGTTGAAAAATCTAAAGAACTCATTGGTGCAGCGCATCCAAAACTGATTTTTGATCCCAAATAATCTCAGAACCATCCATAACTGGACCATCGATACAGCTTCTCACCATCTTGATTCCACCATCATTTTTAACTGGCACGACACAGGTCATACAAACACCTATGCCACATGCCATTGCCTCTTCGACGGCGCATTGATGGGGAATATCAAACTCTATGGCGATCTTAGATATCGCAGATAGCATTCCCATTGGGCCACAAGAATAAATAACCTCAGTTGCATACTCTCGAATCAAACGAGGAATGGCCTCACTTATCTGGCCATGAATTCCAGTGCTGCCATCATCGGTGGTTAGAGTTAAAGATGAGACACTGCGTTTACCTTCCAGTGGTGCGTAAATCTTGCTAGCTGTACTTGCGCCTAGAACCATGTCAACTCTACAACCTCGATTTTTTAGTACTTCAGCTAAAGCAAATAAAGGAGCAGAGCCATAGCCGCCACCAATCAATAGTGCATTTGCATTACTTGTTGGAACTCCGAAGGCTGTTCCAAGCGGTCCGACCATGTCAACAAATTCACCTACATTGCGATTACACAGCCATTTGCTGCCTTGACCATGTGGAGCGACCACTAACTCGATGCTGCCACCCATTGGTCCTTTGTCATTTGCTCGATAAATTGCAAAAGCTCGACGAAGAACTAGAGCTGATTGTTCACCGCCTACTGAGATGGCAACAAAGTTGCCTGGCTTTGAAGCCCCAGCCATTTTATCTACTGCAAAGACTATGTGATGGTATGGACCAACTTTCTTATTACTCAATACTTCAGCTTGAATCTGTACGGCATTTCGATTGATTTTTTGAGGTGTGATCATGACATCCACTCCTGCAAAGATTTAATTTCGAATGCACTGTTTTGGAGCGCGGTTATTCCTGCCACGGCAGCTTTAAATCCTGGAATGGTTGTAATGCAAGATACCGAGCGCGAAACTGCAGCGGTTCGAATTAAAAAACCATCTTGCCTTGATCCCCTGCCGAGCGGTGTATTGATAACTAATTGAACCAACCCTTTTGTAATCACATCACTAGCGCTCAATTCCAGATTGTTTGGATCAGAATTTTTTCTTACCTTTTCAGAAGGTACTCCTTTTTCCAGCAAAAACGCATGCGTGCCGGCAGTGCTATATATTTTGAAACCCAATTCGTGTAAACCTCTAGCTGAGCGCCAGCCAGCCTCTTTGTCCCGCTGTGATAAAGAGATAAAAACAGCGCCTGATTTCGGTAAAGGACCAAAGGCAGCCGTCTGGCTCTTCGCAAAGGCTAAACCAAAATTACTTGCAATACCCATGACCTCACCAGTTGATTTCATTTCTGGCCCAAGTACTGAATCAACACCACTGCCATCTACTCGACGAAAACGATTAAATGGAAGCACCGCTTCTTTTACAGAAACTCCATTAGCCTTTCCATCACCTGATTTAGGAAGGATCTCATCATCTCTTAGCTTTAAGATCTTTACCCCTGTGGAGATTAATGCGGCCGCTTTAGCCAATTGGATTCCAGTCGCCTTGGCAACAAAAGGCACTGTTCTCGATGCACGCGGATTAGCTTCCAATACGTAAAGTTTTTGAGGATTTCCACTTACTGCAAACTGAATATTAATCAAACCCCTTACTCCAACATCGGCAGCAATCTTCTCAGTCGCCGATCTAATCTCCTTTATCATCGTCACATCCAAAGAGGTGCTTGGCAAGACGCAAGCCGAATCACCGGAGTGAATACCCGCCTCTTCAATATGCTCCATAACCCCTGCCAGATATAGCTCAGTTCCGTCATAAAGCGCGTCAACATCGATCTCGATCGCATCATCTAGGAATTTATCAATCAATACAGGGTGATTTGGTGTAACAGCCGTGGCTTTCTCGATAAAACCTCTTAATGTTTCTTGGTCGTAAACGATTTCCATCCCTCTACCACCTAAAACATATGATGGTCTTACTAACACTGGATAACCGATACTTGTTGCAATATCTTCTGCTTGACTGTAAGAGCTGGCCATGCCAAAACTTGGAGCATTTAGCGCATTTCGTTCAAGCAACTTTGCAAAGGCTCCTCGTTCCTCTGCTAAATCAATAGCATCAGGTGAAGTACCAAGTATTTTCACGCCAGATTCAAGTAACCCTCTGGCTAGTCCGAGTGGAGTTTGACCACCAAGCTGTGCAATCACACCAACGATTGGTCCAGCCTGAGCCTCTGCCGCAATCACCTCTAAAACATCTTCTAAGGTTAATGGTTCGAAATACAATCGATCCGAGGTGTCATAATCGGTGGAGACAGTTTCAGGATTGCAATTGATCATAATTGTTTCATACCCAGCTTTATGCAATGCAAAAGAGGCATGCACACAGGAGTAATCAAATTCGATTCCTTGACCAATTCGATTTGGTCCACTTCCCAAAATAATTACTGCAGATTTAGTTCTAGGAAGAACCTCACTCTCTTCGTCATAAGTTGAGTAGTAGTAAGGTGTAAGTGCCGCAAACTCTCCAGCACAGGTATCAACTGTTTTAAATACTGGATGCAAATTCATTTTTGCTCTAATTTGCCGAATCTCAATCTCGGTGAGATTTCGCAATTTTCCGATTTGATAATCTGAAAAACCAAGCATTTTGCTAGCTTTGAGCAATTCTCTAGTCAGCTCCCCCGCTGAGGATATTTCTCGAGCTTGAGCATTGATCAAGTTGATCTGTTCAATAAACCATGGGTCGATCCGAGTAGCCTCAAAAATATCTGAACTTGTGGCACCATTAAATAATGCAGATTGCACTTGTTGTAGTCGGAATTCAGTGGGAGTTTTTATCTTTTCTAGCAGCTCCACCAGATTTGCTTTTTCCCAAGTAAAACTTGCTCCAGCTTTCTCTAGAGAGCGTAACGCCTTTTGGAGTGCTTCGGGAAAACTTCGGCCGATAGCCATCGATTCGCCAACACTTTTCATAGTGGTTGTTAAACGTATATCTGCCTCTGGAAATTTTTCGAAGGCGAACCTTGGCACCTTTACAACAACGTAATCTAATGCCGGTTCAAAAGAGGCAGGAGTTGACTTTGTAATGTCATTTTCAATCTCATCCAATGTGTAACCAATTGCTAATTTTGTTGCAATTTTGGCTATGGGAAAACCAGTTGCCTTTGATGCCAACGCCGAGGAGCGAGAAACTCTAGGGTTCATCTCAATTACGATAATCCGACCATCGATAGGATTTACTGCAAATTGAATATTACAGCCGCCTGTTGCAACGCCAACTTCTCTAATAATATTAATAGCAAGATCTCGCAGTTTTTGGTACTCAACATCTGTTAACGTCATTGTTGGGGCTACTGTTATTGAATCTCCAGTGTGTACACCCATCGGATCAACATTTTCAATTCCACATACAATCACCACGTTATCTTTGTTGTCCCGCATTACCTCTAACTCATACTCTTTCCACCCAATTATCGACTCCTCCAGAAGTACTTCAGAGGTTGGGCTATGACGAAGTCCTGCACCAGCGATTTGGTGCAGATCAGATTCGTTGTAAGCAATACCAGAACCTAGACCTCCCATAGTAAAAGATGGTCGAACTACCACTGGATACTTAAGCTCAGTAACAGCTGATAAGCAATCCTGCATTGAGTGACAGATTCTCGATTTAGCTGACTCGCCGCCAATGGTTTCAACTATTTTCTTAAAAACTTCACGATTTTCACCGCGCTTTATTGCATCGACATCTGCACCAATTAATCTTGTGCCAAATTTTTCGAATGATCCTCGTTCATGCAAAGCCATCGCAGCATTTAGGGCAGTTTGCCCACCCAGAGTTGCCAATACAGCATCCGGCCGCTCCTTTTCCAATATCTTTTCAATGATCTCAGGAGTGATTGGTTCGATATAGGTTGCATCGGCAAATTCAGGATCGGTCATTATCGTTGCTGGATTTGAGTTAATTAAAATTACGCGAATTCCTTCAGAACGCAGAACCCGGCATGCCTGGGTTCCAGAGTAATCAAACTCGCACGCTTGGCCTATGACTATGGGTCCACTGCCGATGACCAAGACGCTTTTGATGGAGATATCTTTAGGCATTAACTTCCTTTAAACCGATTTTTGGATTCTCCATCAAGTCAACAAATCTTGTAAAAAGATACGAAGCATCATGTGGACCAGCGGCAGATTCTGGGTGATATTGAACAGAGAAAGCCGGCACAGACAAAAGTTCTAATCCTTCAACTACCGAATCATTTAAGGAGATATGAGTAACCCGACCTTGACCATAGACAGTCTTAAACTCATGATCCTTCGGTGCTGCTACTGCAAAGCCATGGTTATGCGCAGTTATCTCCACCTTTCCAGTGGTTAAATCCACAACTGGTTGATTGATTCCTCTATGTCCAAATGGCAATTTATATGTTTCAAAACCCAATGCCCTACCTAAAATTTGATGGCCAAAGCAAATACCAAAAAACGGTATCTCCTCAGACAAAACACGTCTAACTAACTCAACTACATTAGTCATTGCCGCAGGATCACCCGGACCATTAGAAAGAAAAACTCCATCAGGTTTTATTGCTTGTATCTCTTCAAAGGTAGTTTCAAGTGGCATTACATGTACCTGGATACCAAGGGCTGCCATAGCTTTAGGAGTTGCACCTTTAATCCCCAGATCAATTGCTGCCACTTTTAATCTAGTTGGTGTGCCGGCAGGAGGGTTGACCACATACGTTTTTTTAGTGGTTACATCTGATGCCAGAAATGCTCCGCTCATTGGAGTAATTTTGCGCACCTTGATTACCATCTCCTCTCTAGTTAATTGGGTATCACTAAAAATTCCCACTCGCATTGCGCCACGATCTCGCAGATGTCTAGTGACCGCTCTAGTGTCAACACCTTGGATACCAACCACCTGTGATTCAATCAACTCATCTTCAAGACTTTTTTCACTACGCCAATTACTTGTGATGGTAGAGGGATTGCGAACAACGAAACCAGAAACCCAAATTTTTGATGATTCCTTGTCAGAAAAATTTACTCCAGTGTTTCCGATATGTGGGGCTGTCATTATTACTACCTGTTTATGATAAGAAGGATCAGTCAAGGTCTCCTGATAACCTGTCATACCCGTTGAAAAAACTGCCTCTCCGAATGCCTCTCCTGTTTTCGCCCAAGCAGCACCTTCAAATATTCGACCATCATCTAAAACTAAATATGCCGGTTTCTTACTCCCCATAGCTTCCTTCTTTTGCATTTAAGATCTGACGATTTTTCATAACATGTTCTCCATTATGAAAGACATCTGTAACTACTGCCGGAAGTTGTAATCCATTGAATGGGGTGTTTTTACTCTTAGATTTCAACTTATTCTTATCAACTATCCATTCTTGATCTGGATTTACCAGAATAAGATTTGCTGGCATACCAACTGCAATCTCACGACCTTGCGTTGGATACCCTGCGATTTTTGCTGGCCTTGTTGACATTCGATCTACTAAATCTGACCAATCCATAAGCCCGGTCTGAATCATAGTTTTTACCACTACAGATAAAGCAGTTTCTAAACCAACCATTCCAAACGCTCCGGCATGAAATTCACAGTCTTTATCTTCAGATGGATGTGGTGCATGATCTGTTGCCACAATGTCAATAATTCCCTCTGCTAGTCCTTCGCGTAATGCCATCACATCCTTCTGGGTTCGAAGTGGTGGATTTACTTTGTATATTGGATCATAATTCTCTACCAAATCATCGGTTAATAGGAGATGATGTGGCGTAACCTCAGCTGTGACATCAATCCCACGTTGCTTTGCCCATCGTATTAACTCTACGCCGCCTGCAGTCGTAACGTGGCAGATGTGCAGGCGTGATTGAACATGCTCTGCCAATAAAATATCCCTTGCGATAATTGCCTCTTCTGCGATTGCCGGCCAACCAGGTAATCCAATTCGTGCTGAAACACTTCCTTCATTCATCTGAGCATTAACAGTCAATCTGGGTTCTTGCGCGTGTTGAGCAATAATGCCATTAAATGTTTTTACATACTCAAGTGCCCTTCGCATTATTAGTGGATCGGATACACATTTGCCGTCATCACTGAAAATTCGTACCCTGGCAATTGAGTCTGCCATTGCGCCCATCTCAGAAAGTTTTTCACCATTCAAACCATTAGTAACCGCTCCAATTGGATTGACATCGACTAAACCTGCCTCTTTTCCCAATCGATAAATTTGTTCTACTACTCCAGCATTATCAGCGACAGGATTAGTGTTTGCCATCGTAGAAACTGCGGTAAATCCGCCAGCTACTGCAGATCTGGAACCTGTAAGTACAGTCTCAGAATCCTCCCGCCCAGGTTCGCGTAGATGAGTATGCATATCGACTAACCCTGGAATTATTAATTTAGATCTACCATCTACTGCACCCGCACTGAGATTACCTGTTGATTTTTCGATTTTCACTATTTTTTGATTGTCGATATCTAAATCAATCACATTGCCATCAGGTAATTTAGCGCCGACAATTTTTATCATTTTGGCTCTCCTATCGGTGCGCCACCTAACAATTCATACAGCACTGCCATTCTCACCGCTACGCCATTTTTTACTTGATCAATAATTACAGATTTAAGATCGTCAGCACTCTCAGCCGATATTTCAAGTCCCCTATTCATGGGACCTGGGTGCATAACAATCGCATTCTTAGCTAGTCTATGTAGCCGCGAAGCGTTTAAACCGAATCTCTTTGAATACTCCTGTGCTGATGGAAAGAATGAGTCGTTCATACGCTCTAGTTGAATTCGAAGCATCATCACCACATCACAGTCTTCGATCTCATCATCAAAACTGTAGGAAATCTTTACCGGCCAATCTTTGACTCCTACTGGAAGCAATGTCGGCGGTGCAACTAAGGTCACTTTTGCACCTAACTTGGTCAGCAGAATTACATTACTTCGGGCCACTCGTGAGTGGAGAATATCTCCTACAATTAGCACTTTTACCCCTGACAGATCTTTTTCCGACGGTTTTAAGTGTTGCTTTATTGTGAATGCATCCAATAGTGCTTGCGTTGGATGTTCATGAGTTCCATCTCCAGCATTTATTACTGCTGCTTGAATCCATTGAGTATCAGCTAGTCTTTTCGCTGCACCTGAACTTGAATGGCGAATAACCACAGCATCGGCTCCCATGGCTTGCAATGTTTGAGCTGTATCTTTCAAGCTCTCACCCTTACTAACCGATGAACCTTTAGCTGAAAAATTGATCACATCGGCAGATAATCTTTTGGCAGCACTCTCAAAACTAATTCGAGTTCTAGTTGAATCTTCAAAAAACAAATTGACAACTGTTTTACCCCTTAATGTGGGCAGTTTCTTGTTAGGTCCATCGGTTATCAGAGCCAACTCTTTGGCAGTGGCCAGCAACCCCAGCGCACCTTCTTTAGTTAAATCCGAGGCTGACAAGAGGTGTCCGGTGATCATTTGATTAACTCCACTAAATCTTCACTGTCATATTCGCGCAAATGCACTTTCACACTCTCGGTTATCGATGTCGGAATGTTCTTGCCGACAAAATCTGCTCTAATTGGAAGCTCGCGATGGCCTCTATCTACTAGCACAGCCAGTTGAACGGATTTTGGTCGACCTAATTCCCCAATTGCATCTAAAGCAGCCCGAATGGTTCGGCCGGAGAATAAAACATCATCAACTAGCACTAAATCTTTGCCCTCGATTCCCCCAGCTGGCAGTTTTGTGGGCAAGATTGGCTTAGGTGGTCGAAGCCTTAAATCATCGCGATGGAGAGTTATATCCAAAACACCGCAGCCCACAGCACTTTCAATCTCAGTGATGAATTTGCAGATCCGTTCAGCGAGGTAGGCCCCACGGGTTGGAATACCCATTAGAACTAAATTAGATACTCCTTGGTTGTGTTCAATTATTTCATGTGAAATACGTTTTATAGCCCGATCGATATCGGAGCCAGATAGCAGTACGCCCATTTACTTCTCCTTCGCCGCCTCTCTGGACGGATCGTTAAAGGAATCGCCGTATATTAGCAGAGCGGCTGTGGATATCGTAAATCATCAAATTCTTGGTGTGGCTAGCCTGCAGCCATGAACAAAAATAACCCAGCCGAACAATTACGAACAATCAGAAAATCAAAAGGGTGGAGCCTTCAAGATGTTGAACGCCACTCAAATGGAAAATGGAAGGCGGTTGTGGTCGGCTCATACGAAAGATCTGACCGAGCTATATCGCTAAAAAAAGCCATTGCATTGATGGATTTCTATCAGGTTCCAATCTCTGAGCTATTCCCCGAAGCCACGACGAAAATCACAACGCGCAGCATCACGCTAGACCTGGTCAAAATTAACTCTTCTGCCAAACCCCAATCTGAAGTGCTACGAAATTTCACTAAACTCCTTAGCAATCGGCGAAAAGATTGGAATGGCTACATTCTTACCATTCGAGATAATGATCTACCGTTCCTTGCCCTACTGCTAAATCTCAACGATGTGGCAACGCTTGAATTTCTTCGTGAGGCTGAATTCTTAGCAGCCTAAATCGCAATCGAATCCTTAAGTTTAATAATCCTCCCTAGGACGCCATTTATATAACTTGAGGATTCATCGGTTGATAATGATTTAGCTAGCTCTACCGCTTCATCACAAGCAACTTGAAGATCTATATCTTGCGCCCATAGGATTTCAAATATTGCTATTCGAAGAATATTTCTATCGATCGGAGGCATACGATCCATATCCCAGCCTTGAGCATAAGTGATAATCAATTCATCAATTTTACCCAAATGATCGGCAACACCATTTAATAGCAGTAAAACATATGGCTCCTGCGAAAGCTCTTTAGCCCCTCGACTAGAAAAGAGATCCTTAGCACTTACTTTTTTAATGTCAGCTTCATATAGAAAATCTAACGCCCGCTTACGAGCTTTATTGCGGGCAGACATAGTTAGTTTGCTCGACCCAGATATGCACCAGTTCGAGTGTCAACTAGTACTTTCTCGCCCTGTTTTATAAAAAGGGGAACTTGAATGGTTATTCCAGTCTCAACAGTTGCAGGCTTTGTTCCGCCAGATGAACGATCCCCTTGTAAACCAGGTTCAGTGTAGGTGATAACTAACTCTACCGAGGCAGGCATTTCGATAAATAATGGATTGCCTTCATGCATGGCCACTACTACTGCAGCATTCTCCAACAGATAATCAACTGCCTCTCCAACTGTTTGCTTACTTACCGAAATTTGATCGTAATTAGTTGAATCCATGAACATGAAATCTTCGCCATCTCGATATAGGTACTGCATATTTCTTTTTTCAACTGAGGCTACTTCAACTTTAACCCCCGCATTGAAGGTTTTTTCCACAACTTTTCCAGATAGCACCGAACGCATTTTGGTTCGAACAAATGCACCACCTTTTCCAGGTTTAACATGCTGAAACTCAATCACATTCCATAGTTGACCGTCTAAATTCAAAGTCATGCCATTTTTCAAATCATTAGTCGTTGCCATGTTTACCCTATCTGGTTGTTAAACATTCGTATAAGTCGTTAAGCGATGAACTTAGTCTACCTTGTTAGCCAATGATTTTTTGCATAGCAATCAAAGCCAAGCGGTAACTGTCTACTCCAAAACCTGCAACAGTTCCTTGAACTACCCCACTTATAACTGATGTATGTCGAAACTCTTCTCGGGACAGAGGATTAGACAGATGTACTTCAATTGCTGGAGCAGTCAACATAGATACTGCGTCCCGGATTGCATAAGAGTAATGCGTAAAAGCAGCTGGATTGAATATAACAGGAAGTTTCTTATCTGCCGCATCATGCAGCCATGAAATCAATTCACTTTCACTATCACTTTGCTTAATCTCAACATCAATTTTGAGATCTTTTGCTGTTTGCTCAATGGCTGATTTTAGTTGCGGATAATCCAAATCCCCATAATGTTTCTGCTCACGTAGGTCTAGTCTCGATAGATTGGGACCATTAAGAATCAGTATTTTCACTTGGCTATTCTCTCATAAATTTTCGCAAGCTGGCCGGAAGAAACATCTTCAAGCCAAACAGGTCTACCAATTTTGCTAATTCCAATAAATCTAAGAGAAGAACCTTTAACTTTCTTATCTTGAGTTAAAAAAGTCAAAAGTTTTGACCATTTTTTGCCAGGATAACTAATTGGTAAGTTGAAGCTCCTTAGCAATTCGCGATGTAAATCGACCACTTCTTTATCCAAACCTGCAAGTTCGGAACTTAATTCTGCAGCGAACACCATTCCGATACTTACTGCTTCGCCATGCCGCAATTTATATCCACTTTCTTTCTCGATTGCATGACCTAATGTATGACCGTAATTCAAAATTTCTCGCAACTTACCTTCCCTAAAATCCCTAGAAACAACTTCAGATTTAACTTTTATAGATCGATAAACTACGGACTCAAAATCAATCTGATCATCCTGTACTAAATTGAGAATTTTATAGTCAGAAATAAATCCACATTTAATCACCTCTGCCATTCCAGCTGAAAGATCTCGTGCGGGCAATTTGGCCAAGAAGCTCAAGTCAACAAATACTTGTTTTGGTGAGTGGAATGCACCGATTAAATTTTTACCGAAGATTGAATTAATACCAGTTTTTCCTCCAACTGAGGCATCTACCATTCCAGCCAGGGAGGTTGGTATGGCATACCAATTGACACCCCTCATCCAGGTAGCAGCTGCAAAACCTGCTAAGTCGCTAGTCGCTCCACCACCGAGTCCAATAACTGCATCTGAGCGTTTTATTCCCTCAATTGAACATTGTTTCCAAACTCGATCTAGAGTTGCCAAACTCTTCTGATTCTCACCATCTGCAATACCGAACACCTTTAAATTTGATTTTGATTTGATCTTGAATTTAGAAATCAATGATTTAGGAGCAATGAGTAAAACCTTATTATGCGAAGCAGAGATCTCTTTTATTTTTTCAGATGCATTAATGCCGATTTGTACTTGATAATCGTGTTCGGATTTTACTTTAATCAATTTCATATTTTCGCCTTCAATTTTTCACTAATCAACTTAGCGACCTCGTGAGGTTTTTGACTGTCTGAATTAACAGTTTGCCATGCAAGTTTTTCATAGACGGGACGACGCTCATTCATTAAACTGACCCATTGCTGTCTTGGATTGATAAGTAGGAGTGGTCGATCTTTATTGAATCCAATCCGATTTGCAGCCTGCGATATTGAAACATCTATAAATATCACTGGATAATCAACTCCAGTCAGCGCCTTTTGAATCTGTGTATTTATTGGAGCCCCGCCACCAAGCGCGATAACACCCTCAAACTTATCCAATATTGCACTTACTATCTCCACTTCAGTCTTTCGAAAAACAGCCTCACCCTCTTCAACAAATATATCTGATATTTTTTTGCCAACGACTCGCTCTATCTCACTGTCACTATCAACAAACTCAGTACCCAGCTCTTTGGCAAGTGCCTTACCGATAGTCGATTTTCCAGCTCCTGGTGGCCCGATTAGTACAACCTTCTTAATCATTACTTAATCTCTAAGGTTGAAATGTAGTTCTCAAAATTACGCTTGGTTTCTTGAACGCTATCTCCGCCAAATTTTTCTAGAACAGCATCGGCAAGAACTAGTGCTGCCATAGCCTCTGCGACTATTCCGGCAGCAGGCACGGCACACACGTCAGACCTTTGGTTAATAGCTTTTGCGGCCTCACCAGTTTTGGTGTCAATCGTGTCTAGTGCTTTAGGCACAGTGGAAATCGGTTTCATAGCCACTTTGACTCTTAGAATTTCTCCATTACTCATTCCACCCTCGGTGCCACCGGCCCGATCAGTTCTACGAACTATTACGCCTTTTTCATTTTTTTCAATCTCGTCATGCGCGATGGATCCACGTCTTGTCGCAGAAGCGAAACCATCACCCATCTCCACGCCCTTAATTGCCTGAATCCCCATCATGGCTCCAGCTAATCTGGCATCTAATCTTTTGTCCCAATGAGTGTGTGAACCAAGTCCAGGCGGTAAGTTGTAAGCCAACACCTCAACTACCCCGCCTAATGTGTCACCCTCTTTATGTGCCAATTCAATCTCTGCCACTATTTGATCGCTAGTTTTCTTATCCATGCATCGGACAGGATCGGCATCAATTTTTTGACGATCCGTGCTTTTTGGTAATTGATAATCCTCTGGCAGGCGAATCTTTCCTATTGAAACAACATGACTCAATATTTCAATTCCGACACTTTGTTTCAGAAATGCACGCGCCACAGCACCTAGCGCTACTCGAGCCGCTGTCTCTCTAGCACTTGCTCTTTCTAGAATAGGTCGGGCATCATCAAAATTAAATTTTTGCATTCCAACCAAATCTGCATGTCCAGGTCTAGGTCTAGTGAGTGGCGCATTTCTAGCTAAATCCTTTATCTCATCCTCATTAACTGGATCTGCGCTCATAACCTTTTCCCACTTTGGCCATTCAGAGTTCCCTATCTGAATTGCAATTGGACCGCCTTGAGTTTTACCAAGCCGAATTCCACCCGTAATTGTTATTTTGTCTGCTTCAAAATTTTGTCGAGCTCCTCTACCAAACCCTAATCTTCGTCGCGATAAATCTGCATCAATATCTTTACTGGTGATTTCCACATGCGCTGGGATGCCTTCAATAATTGCAGATAAAGCAGGGCCATGGGATTCACCTGCTGTTAACCAACGCAACACATTAACTCCGCTCAACTTTGATGGGAGTATTCTCTCAGATCGGGCACATATCCTGCGTTTAATTAAGCCCTACGGCAATGGAATCTTTGTGAGGTAGGTGCCAAATATCATGAATGGAGCAAAGGCAATACTCCTTCTTGGTTGAGTTAAAGCAAACACACCTGCTGATATCCAAGTTGCTGTTAAAGCTAGTGATAAATCATTGAGTGTAGCTAAGGTAATCGAACATATAAATGAAAGCTTAATGTCACCATAACCAATCTTAAATCCACTAATCAGATTAATCAGACCATAGATGCCAAGACCTAAACATGCGATTCTCCAATTGACAAAGTAAGAAGGGGCGAGAAGTGCTCCAGTTACTATCAAATCTGTGTTGCGAATCAAATGGTTATGAAGATCATAAATGGCAATCCTAATAAACCAAACAAGGGCTAATATTTCCAAAAGCATTGATTTAGAGTACTTAAAACTAAACAGACGTTTGCGCCCCTGTGAATTACTTTTTCACGGCCTCCGAAGCAACCTTAAGCAACTCACGCCTCATAGATTCAAAGTCAAATTCTTTTTGAGAGAAATAATTTATTTGGAATAAAGCTTGTTCGACTAACAAAGCCAGTCCACCAATTACGTGTTTCCCCAGATTTTGATAGCGTTTAGCCAATTCCGTTGGCCATGGGTGATAGACGACCTCGAAGAAGTCTGCCTTGGTTGAGATTATTGATAAACCATCTGTTGCACCAGCTGGCGTAGTTGAGATGATCAAATCACGATCTTGTATCTCCTCAAAGTTATGCCAATCCAGGAAATTGATATCTAAATCAGCAGCGGCTGAATGAAGTTGGTCATGGCGAACCATCGATCTGGTCACCACAGTTACTTCAGTGTTTGTGCCTTTAAGCGCCCCTAGTGCAGCCCTAGCCGTTCCTCCGGCACCCAAGATTGCAATTTTTCTACCATAGTATGGTTTTAATAAGTTCTTGAATGCCAATAAATCTGTAGAAATGCCAATACTTCCAGTTGATTCAAAAATTACGGTATTTACTGATGAAATTTGTTTAGCAATTGGATCAACCCTGTCGATAAATCCAATGCAAATTTCCTTCAAAGGCATCGTTAGAGCCAGGCCACGATATTGTGAATTTTTTGATTCAAAGTAAAAATTTCCAAACTCTTGTTCGCTTACCTCGTGAGCAAGAAACTCTGCATTTACACCAAGTATTTTGTACGCTGTTGAGTGCAAAAGTGGTGAGAGAGAATGGGATATCGGCGAACCGGCAACTGCTAATCTAATCAATCAAACAACCCCGCATCCTCATTTTTTCTGAACTCATTTGCCCATACATTGAATTCCTCAAAGGATTTAGTAAATCTAGTATCTCTTGGTTTGACAGTAACGTAGTACAACCAATCCCCGTCTGCCGGATTAACAGCAGCCAACATTGCTTGCTCACCTGGATTGCTGATTGGTCCCGGAGGTAGTCCCCGATACTTGTAGGTGTTGTATTTGGAGTTTGTATCCAAACGTTTATAAGGGAGTCTGATTTTCCCCCGAGTATTGGTCGCATAATCAATTGTTGCATTGATTTGTAAAGGCATACCTATCTCAAGTCTGTTATAAATCACTCTAGCAATTTTAGGAAAATCTACTAAATCTCCCTCAGATTGAATCATCGAGGCAATTATCAGTAACTCAAAAGGAGAGTACCCTTTATAACCTTTCTCTATGCCACTTTTCTTGGCCGATATATAAAATCTTTGAACCATCTGGTCAATCGCCTCATCAAAGGTGGTGCCAGGGATAATCGAATACTGAGCTGGAAATAGAAAACCCTCAACATCCTTAGTTTTGTACAGTGGATCAATTTTCGTGTTGGCTGAATACTTTCCAGTGACTAATTTTGATTTGCTGAGAAGATCAAATATTTCACTTTTTCTAAGTCCCTCTACAAAACCAAATAATCCACGATTACGTTTTTGATCAAGTAATTGCTCAAGGGCAGATTGCGCAGAAATTCCAACATCTATTTGATGTAAACCAGGTGATATGCCATTAGATCGTTTGTCATTAATAGCAATTTTAAGAAACACTTTTTCTGCCTTGATTACTCCATTTGCTTTGAGCTTCTGTGCGATTTCCACACCCGTATCACCAGGTTCAATCAATATCTCAACTTTTTCAGACGAAGAAACATTTCGATAATCGTTAAGTAAGAATGCGTTGTGAATATTAATCGCAACAAAAGAAAAAACTAATCCAACCAAGAAGGCAAAGAGTAGTTTTTTCAAAAAGGACTCCCAATTGCCGTATCTGATTTTTCATTTAACAAAGCGGACTCAAGGATATTTACAGCAGCAATTTGATCAATAACAGTTTTACTCTCCTTGGAGTTTTTACCCATTTCACGCATTTGAGCATAAGAAATTTGCGTGCTCAGTCTCTCGTCTACAAGATAGATAGGGCCCGAATAAAGTGTTCTGATCAAAGTTGCAAAACTCGAGGCATCTTTAGATTTTTCGCTTTCAAGTCCTGATAAATGTTTTGGATTTCCAATGACTATATATATGGGTTTCACTTCATCTAAAATTGCTTTAATTTTTTTAGGCAAATCATCATCATTATTGATTGTGGCGTGAGGAGAAACCAAAATTGACTCGGGGTCAGAGGTCGCCACACCTATCCGTTTATCCCCATAGTCAAAACCAACACGGCGGCCGTTCATAATTGGTGTCATTTGCATCTAAATTCTTAATCAGCCTTCGCAGAGATTGTTTTCACGATTTCGCCAAGAGCTTTATCGATAAGTTTTGATTCAGTTCCGCCACCTTGAGCAAAATCATCTTTGCCGCCACCGCCCCCACCAAGCACAGTAGAGCCAATCTTTATCAATTCACCTGCTATTACACCAAGTTTTATTGCTTCTGGAGAGGCTGCAGCAACCAAGATCGGTTTCAAGTTATTGATTGTAGCTAATACAACAACGCCGCTTTTCAACTTATTTCTAAGATCTATTGCAATCGACCTCATGTCATCTACTGAAACTTCATTATCTAACTGGGCAGTTAATAAGTTCAGCTGGCCAATGGACTTTGCATTTTTTACCAATGCTGCTGCCGATGCCAAAGCCTTGGCACTTCTGACGGCAGAAAGCTCTTTTTCCATAACCTTCATTTTTTCAACTAATTCAGAAATCCGTTGCGGTAACTCCTCAGCTCTTACTCCTTTTATAATCTCAGTTAAAGAATTTAAGAGAATATGTTCTTTTGCCAGGAACTTGTAAGCATCATGTCCTACTAAAGCCTCGACTCTTCTTACACCTGCACCAATCGAAGATTCAGAGAGCAATTTGACTAAGCCCAATTGTCCAGATCTTGTTACATGTGTTCCTCCACATAGTTCTTTGGCCCAATCTCCTATGCTTACTACGCGAACTTGATCACCATATTTTTCGCCAAATAATGCCATTGCACCTATCGCTTTAGCCGCGTCTTGCGTCATCACCTCTGCATCCACCGAAAGATCGGCAATCAATAATTCATTTACTCGACTCTCTACATCTGCCAAAACAGAATCAGGTACAGCGCTCGTGGATGGAAAATCAAATCTAAATCTTCCAGGTGCATTCTCAGATCCAGCTTGTGTGGCGGTTTCCCCTAGGGCCTCTCTAAAAGCTTTATGAACCATGTGTGTTGCTGTATGAGCTCTAGAAATAGCCATACGCCGCTCTAAATCAATTTCAGCCAGAACATGATCGCCTTGTTTTACTTGACCACTAAGCACTATTCCTCTATGAACTATTAATCCCGGTAGTGGTGATTGAACATCTTCAACTTGAATAATTGCACCGTTTGATAACTTTATTTTTCCAGCATCAGCTAATTGCCCACCACCCTCTGCATAAAATGGTGTTCTATCCAAAGTCACTTCAATTTCAGAGCCTGCGTTTGCTTCGCGAGAGTTTTTCCCACCCACTAATATTCCGGTCAATTTGGCCTCAGCAGAACTTTTCTCATAACCCATGAACCTAGAAGGACCAGCTCCATCAATTATCGATCGATATTCAGTTAAATCAGTGTGGCCACTCTTCTTTAACTTTGCATCGGCTTTTGCTCGATCTCTCTGCTCATTCATCAATTTTTTAAAGCCTGTTTCATCCACATCAAGCCCTTGTTCTCGCGCCATCTCCAAGGTGAGATCAAAGGGAAAACCGTATGTGTCATGTAATTTAAATGCTGTTTCGCCAGATACCGCTTTTTGTTTTGATTTTTTCAAATCCTCAGCAGCAACATCAAAGATGCTTGTCCCGCTTTTTAATGTTTGTATGAATGAATCTTCTTCCGCTTGGGCGATCGATAAAATGCGTTCGGAGTCCTTAACAAGTTCGGGATATTGCGGCCCCATTGCCTGTATTGAGCTTTTTATTAGTTCAGAAATTACTAAATCTTGTGATCCTAGTAATCGCATGTTCCTAATGGTTCTTCGCATCATTCTTCTCAAAACGTATCCACGTCCTTCATTTCCAGGAGTGACTCCGTCACCGATTAACATCATCGCTGTTCTGCTGTGATCAGCAACTACTCTCAATGAAACATCATTTTTGGCCTCTTTGCCATATTGAACCTTGGTTAATTCAGATGCCTTGTTAAGAATTATTTTTGTAGTGTCGATTTCATAAATATTTTCCACACCCTGAAGTAAGGCTGCCGTTCTCTCGAGTCCTAATCCCGTGTCGATATTCTTCGCCGGCAACTCCCCAACGATTGGGAAAGAATTTTTATCGCCACCTTCACCTCGGATATTTTGCATGAAAACAAGATTCCAAATTTCAAGGTACCTATCCTCATCGGCTATTGGTCCACCCTCTTTGCCATATGCAGAGCCTCGATCAAAATAGATTTCAGAACATGGGCCACATGGACCAGGAACGCCCATGGACCAGAAATTATCTGCCATACCTCTACGCTGAATACGATTCTTTGGAACGCCAATTTGTTTCTCCCAAATTTGCGCAGCTTCATCATCATCTTTATAAACAGTTACCCAGAGTTTATCTTCGGCAAATCCATAACCACCTTCTGATGTTGATTTAGTTAACAACTCCCAAGAAAGCGCAATAGCTCCCTCTTTGAAGTAATCACCAAATGAGAAATTTCCACACATTTGGAAAAAAGATGCGTGCCTAGTTGTTTTTCCAACCTCATCAATATCTAAGGTACGCACACATTTTTGTACTGAAGTTGCACGTTTGTACGGGGGTTTAATCTCACCCAAAAAATAAGGCTTAAATGGCACCATGCCCGCATTGACCAATAACAAATTGGGATCATCTGCAATCAATGATGCTGACGGGACAACGGTATGAGGCAGGTTTAGAGAATTACTTGATTCAAAATACTTCAACCATCTAGAGCGAATATCAGCAGAATTCATATCTACTCCTTCGCTTTGCTTTTTTTCTTACCCTTTTTCTTTTGCTTAACCGCTCCAAAAACTGCAGCCGCAGCTTTCATGGCTATCGGGTTCTCATCTAAGAAGGACTCA
>Ga0315902_10000672_pt1 | contig 57362 bp, 45 predicted proteins | sample LakEriMetagenome_9_FD_203523 | JGI IMG/M metagenome (GOLD analysis project Ga0315902, IMG submission 203523) | Freshwater fungal communities from buoy surface, Lake Erie, Ohio, United States - Buoy 12 MA117 | ecosystem: Environmental > Aquatic > Freshwater > Lake > Lake biofilm | place: USA... | reverse complement strand
TCTTCTGGCTTCAACTTTTCTTCTGAGGCCAACGCAGGTCGTCGCATCGAAGGGGGTGTGTTACTCTGGCAATCAGCGTAGCAGATCGGATTCCGGTCGCTTGAACTATAGGAAGGATGAGCGTACATGGAGCCCCCAGTTTTCCGAGCTCGCGGATTGACCAAGGTCTATCGGGTTGGCCAGGTGGAAGTCCATGCGCTGCGGGGCGTCGACATGGAATTGTGTTTTGGGGAGTTCGTTGTGCTTCTGGGGCCTTCTGGTTCGGGCAAGTCGACGCTGCTGAATATCCTTGGAGGACTGGATGTGCCGACCAGCGGTACGATCGAGTATCTGGATCACGATCTGTCGCAGGCGACGGAGGGGCAGTTGGTGCAGTTCCGACGCGACCATGTCGGTTTTGTCTTTCAGTTTTACAATCTGATCCCTTCGCTTACGGCGCTGGAGAATGTGCGACTGATCACCGATATCGCGGCCAAGCCGATTCCGGCCGAGCAAGCTTTGGCGCAGGTTGGACTAACCGATCGGCTGCATCACTTTCCATCGCAGCTTTCGGGGGGTGAGCAGCAGAGGGTCGCGATCGCGCGCGCGATCGCCAAGCAACCCGACATCCTCCTGTGTGATGAACCGACCGGGGCTCTCGATCTTCAGACGGGCATCACTGTCCTCGAGACGCTCCAGACGGTCAATCAGCAATTGGGGACGTTGACGGTGGTGATCACCCACAATGCATCGATCGCCCAGATGGCGACGCGGGTCATCTCCATGCGGGATGGTCGGATCGTCGATTGCCGCAGAAACGACCAGCCGGTAGCTCCTACGCAGTTGAACTGGTGAGCGACGATGCAGATGTTGATCCGCAAAGCGCTGCGCGACCTTTGGAATCTGCGATGGCAGATGGGAGCGATCGTGTTGGTGCTGGCATGTGGCGTCGGGGTGCTGGTGATGTCCGCCAGCACGCTCAAGTCGCTGGAGGGAACGCGCGCCAGGTACTACGACGACTATCGCTTTGGTGATCTTTTCTGTTCGCTCAAGCGGGCCCCGGAGAGTGCTCTGGAGGGAATTCAGTCGATCGATGGGGTCGCTCTTTGCGACAGTCGCATCGTTACCGCAGCGCGTTCGCTAATCTCTGAGGAGGGAGATACATTTCAGCTTCAGGCGGTTTCCATTCCGGATCAAGGGGAGCCTTTGGTCCACCGGATTCACTTGCGCGCCGGGCGGTGGCCCGAGCCCTATTCGGAGTCGGAGGCGATTGTCAGCGAGGCGTTTGCCGCTGCACGCGGACTGCGGCTGGGGGACCGCTTGCAAGTGGCGATCGAGGGGAAGGAGTGGAGCTTCGAGTTGGTGGGGATCGGACTGAGCCCTGAGTTCATCTACGAGATCGCTCCTGGCGGGTTGCTACCCAACAGCAAAGCCTTTGGAGTGGTGTGGATGCGGCGTCGGGGCCTAGCAGCAGCGGCAGGGATGACTGGTGCTTTCAACGACCTGGTGCTGCGGACCGCTCCGGGGGTGCGGGTGCCGTGGGTGATCCGGGAAGTCGATCGTCAGCTTGGAAGCTACGGAGGTCTGGGGGCCTACGCGCGGAGTGAGCAGCGATCGCATCGCTTCTTGACTAGCGAGATGGAGGAACTGCAGGGGATGGCGATCGTAGCACCTTCCCTTTTCCTGATGGTGGCTGCGTTGCTGATGAATCTAGTGCTGACTCGCTGGATTGGATCTCAGCGGGAGCAGATCGCGATGCTCAAGGCATTCGGTTTTACTTCCTGGGAGGTCGCCCTTCCTTACCTGGCCCTGGCCTTGATGCTGGCTCTCCTAGGAACGCTGTTTGGACTGCTGCTGGGTGTTTATCTGGGGGAAGGAATGACGGCGATGTATTCGCGGTTTTTCCATTTTCCAAATCATCGCTTTGAACTTTCCACCGTGGTGCTGCTGCGCGCACTGGTACTGACCAGTCTTTCGGCGCTGCTGGCCGTCGGGGCGGCGGCGATGGCAGTCATCCGATTGCAGCCTGCCGAGGCGATGCGGCCGGAGGCGCCGATTCCCTATGGCCACGGCTGGCAAGATCGACTGGTCAGCTGGATGCGGATGCCTCCTGCGACCGGCATGATGGTCCGGCATATCGCCAGGCATCCTCGTCGAGTGCTCCTTTCGATTCTGGGGATTGCGTCGGCGGTAACGGTCCTAGTGCTGGGCAGTTTCATGCGCGACGCGATCGACGCGATGTTCGACATGATGCTGGGAGATGCCAAGCGGCATGATTATCAGGTCACCTTCACTCATGCAGTGGACGAGTCGGTGGCATCGGAACTGAGAGCGATCGACGGTGTGATGGATGTCGAACTCTTTCGGATGGTTGCAGCGAGAATGACGCAAGGCAATCGCCAGCGTCTGCTGGCCATCCAGGGGATCGAGCCAGATGGTCGGATGCAGGTGCTGATCGATTCGAAGTCTCACCGTCACTCCCTCCCCGGGACAGGGGTTCTTGCTTCACGCAAGCTTTTGGAGTCGTTGGGTACCGATGTGTCGGGGACGCTACATGCCGACGTCCGCGAGGAGCACCAGCCCGTTCTTTCGCTGAAGGTCGGTGGCGCGATCGACGATGTCTCGGGGGAAGGAATCTGGATCGATCGCCGGACTCTCTGCACCCTCCTGCGTGAATCTCCCAGGGCAACCGGTGCGTGGCTGAGAATCGATGCGAACAAACAGGCAGATGTGGTGCGTCAGTTAAGGGAGAGACCGGTGATCGTCCATATCGAATCGGTCGCACAGCAGAAGGCCAGCTTCCGTGCGACGATCGCGGAGAACGTCGGTCGCATGAGGTGGATCAATCGGATCTTCTCACTGATCATCGCCATGGGTGTGCTGGCCAGCACCGGAAGGCTTTCGATTCTTGAAAGGCAGCGCGATCTGGCGACGCTGCGGGTCCTTGGTTATCGCACCGGCGAACTGCACTGGATGATGGCCAGCGAACTGATGTTGCTGACCCTGCTGGCGATCCCGCTGGGCTGGGTCCTTGGGTACGCAGGATCGTACGCGACGGTGCATGCGTTCGACCGCGAGTTATTTCGGATACCGCTGGTTGTCTCCCCCGGGACGTACCTGCAAGCTGCGGGGATCGTCCTGGCAGCGACTTTGGTGATTGCCTGGAGCATGCGGTATCGGATTGCTAGACTGGATGAAGTGGCAGTGCTGAAAGCGAGGCAATGACGATGGCGAAGCAAACGAGCGGCTGGAAGTGGGCCATTGCCATGCTGCTACCGGCTATCGGTGGTTGGTTTGTGTATCGATCGATGCAGCCGCAGCTACTAGTGGATACCGCCATGGTCGATCGCGGGCCGATGGAGGCCTGGATCGATGAAGATGGAAAAACACGGCTTCAAGATCGCTACGTCGTCTCCGCACCGCTCGCCGGGAATTTGGTCCGTATCCAATTGCGGGAAGGGGATGCCGTCGAGGCTGGGAAGACGACTCTGGCGACGATTCATCCCTCGGCACCTAGTCTGCTGGATGTGCGCCAGCGGCGCCAGTCCGAAGCGCGACGGACTGCTGCTTCCCTGGCGGTCGATCAGTCCCGCTCACGGACCAGTGCTGTTCGCGAGTCGCTGGAATTGGCTGGTAAGACGCTGGAGCGACAGCAGTATCTGAAAGAACGCAATTCGACGGCCCAGCAGGATGTCGACATCGCTCAGTCGGAATTCCAGAGCCTCAAGGCACAGATGTCTGTGGCGACGATCGCCGAGGCAATCGCGAAGTTTGAGTTGGAGCAAGCCGAGGCGGCGCTGATGCATGTCGAATCGGACGCTCCTCCCCAGGCCCAGGCGACAAGACCGCAGGGAGATGACTTTCATATCGTGGCACCGATCGATGGTAGGGTATTGCGAGTGCTTCAGGAGAGTCAGGCGATCGTCCAACCGGGGGATGCGTTGCTGGAGATCGGTGATCCCAGGCGATTGGAGATCGAGATCGACGTCCTGTCTCCCGATGCGGTCAAGATTCGCGCCAACGACCTGGTGCGTATCACCGGATGGGGTGGCGACCAACCACTCCATGGCCGGGTGCGCCTGGTAGAACCTGGGGCGATCACCAAGATCTCCTCGTTGGGGGTGGAAGAGCAACGGGTCAACGTGGTGGTGGACATGGAAGAGCCTCCCGAAAAACGAGAGACGTTGGGGGATGCTTTTCGCGTTGATGCCAGAATCATTTACTGGCAGTCCAGTGACGTGCTGAGGGTTCCCTCCAGCGCGCTGCTCCGCTTATCAGAGGGCTGGGCGGTCTACCGTGTCGAAGGAGGGCGAGCGTTGATGACGCCGATCCAGATCGGACATCGCAATCCCCGGTGGACGGAGGTTGTGGAAGGACTCTCGGCAGGCCAGCAGGTGATCGAATATCCTTCCGATAAAATTAGCGAGGGCGTCCTCGTCACCCCCAAGCCTGCCAGTTGATCTTGGGAAGCGGAAGGAGATGGAACCTGCTTCGCCCTCAGCCTGCCGTTGACTGCTCGCGGACAAGGCAGCACCATCGATCTGCTACACTAAAATGCAGGGGATAAGCTTGGGGATCACCCAAGAGAAATCGAGGCGCTGGCAAGTTCCTTATCAGGCGAGTGACAAGATGCTGATTTTTGATGGGCACCTGGATCTGGCACTCAATGGGGTCGATTGGAACCGTGACCTGCGGCTCACCGTGGATGACATCCGCGCTCAAGAACGCTCGCTGGGGATGACTGAAGCGGGACGATGTACCAACACCGTCAGCTTCCCTGAATTGAAGCGGGCCAAAGTGGGCTGGTGCTTGGCGACTTTGCTGGCAAGGCAGGAGCCCCAGATCAACCACACCTTTGGATGGATCAGCCCTCAGGCTTGTTACGCGATGGCCCACGCGCATCTGGCCTACTACCGCGCCATGGAGAGGGAGGGATATCTAAAGATTCTGCGGACGCGAGCAGAGTTCCTCGCGCATGTGGCAGCCTGTCAGCTGGCCCCTGAGGCGACGCCACTGGGGATCATTCTGACGATGGAGGGAGCCGATCCGTTGCTTTCGGTCGATACGATCGAAGAGTTTTACGAAGCGGGGCTACGGGCGATCGGGCTGACGCACTATGGAGCCAATCGATATGGCGGCGGGACGCGTTGCGAAGTGGGGTTGGCACTCGAGGCCAAGCCACTTCTGGAGCGGATCGAGCGACTGGGGATGACCGTCGATATGACTCATCTATCGGATCCTGCCTTCCCGCAGGTGATCGATCTTTTCTCTGGCCGCATCCACGCCAGCCATCAGAATGCTCGGGAACTGTGTCATTGGCAGAGGCAATTCACCGATACGCAGCTTCGTGCGGTGATCCAGAGGGACGGCGTGATTGGAGTCGCCTTCGATGTGATCATGCTGCAGGAAGGATATGTGCGAGGCGTAACGCCTCCAGCCGAGACGATGGAAGCCGCAGCACGCAATATCGACCACATTTGCCAACTGGCAGGGGATACCCGGCATGTGGCGATCGGCAGCGATTTGGATGGCGGGTATGGGAATGAGCAGACGCCCGTCGATTTGAAGCAGATCAGCGATCTGCAGAAGTTAGTCCCGTTGCTGGAAAAGCGGGGGTATTCCGGCAGCGATATCGCTGCCATCTTCCATGGCAATTGGATTCGCTTTTTCAGCGAAGTGCTTCCTTGACACCCAGAGTGTCCCAGGTTGGCGCTTCGTAGCGCAAGCGTGTGATGGACAGCATCGAGGATCATAGAAAAAGGGCCACAGCCTGGAGGCTGCGGCCCTTGAGATTGCCGATTGGAAGATCTCCGCCATCGGAACCGGATTAGAGACCGGGATTGATCTTCAGCAGTTGCCCCTTCTTCGCTTCAGGGCCGATGACGGTCACGTACAGGGATCCGTCGGGACCAAAGGCCATGGCCGTGGGCTTGTCGAGCGACACGATCTTCTTGGTCCGTACTCCCTTGGCGTCATCTTTGAGCAATTGGAAGAGCCCCCCCTGGGTCGTGTCGGCCCAGGCGAAATCGAGCGCATAGAGCTGACCTCGCGGACTGTAGGCCAGGGAGGTGATGTCATGCAGTTCGGTCTTCAGATTCAGAAGCTTTTCCTTGGTCTTCGGATCGTAGAAGGTCAGTAGGCTGTCGTTGGGGACATTGATTTCCCCCATTTGGCCGACCACCAGTTCGCCCCGTGGGCTGGTGGTGATGCCGACCGGTGCGTCGACTTCGGTCGCTTCCTTGGTCGCCAAATACCGCTCGTAACCGGTGACGTTGTTGCCATCGAGGGCGGCTCGCGAGACCCAGCCCTTGGTGTCGTCGCCATTGCAGCTAACGAAGACCGCATTGTCTGCGACGGTCAGGGCATAGAAGTTACCTTCTCCCTTGATTTCCCCTTCGGCTGCCAGTTTGAAGCTGGCCTTGGCGGCTTCCGCTTTCAGCGGTTCCTTCATGTCGGTCAGATCGAAAACCCGCAGCAGTTCTTCGCCGTCGGGCAGGTCACCACCACCGACCACCAGGGTGTTCTTGTCGAGGAAGGCGAGCCCCAAGGGGCCGATGTTGTATTCTGGGCCTTTCCCGTAGATGTCGGTCTTGAATTCGATCACCACCGGTTCCGGGGCGCCGTTGACGATCCGAACGATCCGACCTGCTCCGCTGTCGGAGACAAAGACGATTCCGGTTTCTGGCTGGACGGCAATCCCGCTAGGGTTGTCCAGACCGTCCACCAAAACGCTCATCGCCGGTCCCTTGGGTGCTTCGGCCGCGGGTGCTTGGGCCGCTGGTGTTTCAGCCGTAGGGGCTGGCGTTTCGGCTGGCTTGGCTTCTTCCTGAGGCTTCGCTTCCTCGGCCGGTTTAGCGGCAGCATCCTGCGGTGCGGCATCCTGAGCGGGCAGAAGGCTGGTCGACCAACTGATGGCGACCATGGCAGCAAACAATCTTCTCACGGATCGAATCTCCTATCGAGGACCTGTTGAAATGGTTTCAAGACGGTATTTAGATGCTTCAGAATAACGCAAGCGTTGGATTATGCCGAGACGAGGGGGAGGCTACTGGGGCAGTTGCGGCGGAGTGATGTCGGGGTAATTGTCGCTAGCCACGCCTTCTTTCAGGAAAGTCACCAGCGCTGCTTTCTCTTCGGCAGACAGTTTCAGAGGGAAGATTTCTTCATCGAGGTACTTGTTGGGTGTCCCTCCTCGATCGTAATAATCGACCACCTCTTCCAGGGACGCCAGGGAGCCATCGTGCATGTAGGGAGCTGACCGGGCGATGTCCCGGAGCGTTGGCGTCTTGAAGGCACCTAGGTCGCCTGCCAGTTTGCTGTGAGCTTGCCTGCCAGCATCAGGAGGATCGACCGCCATACCAACACCGACGTTATGAAACGCTCCATCGGTGAAACTGGGGCCGGAGTGGCAGCTGGAGCAATTCGCTTTTCCAAAGAAGAGGGCTCGACCAGCTTGCGCCTGCGCGGAGAGGGCCGACGAGTCGCCAGCCTTGAAGCGATCGTAGGGGGCATTGCCGGAGAGGACCGTTCGCTCAAACGCGGCGATCGCTTTGGCTACGGCATCGGGTGTGGCATCGCTGCCGAAGATTTTCTGAAACTGAGTACGGTAGCCTTCGATCGCATTGAGCCGCGCTACCATTTGATCGTGCGGTAAATTCATCTCGATCGGATTGGCGATCGGGCCCAACGCCTGCTGCTCCAGCGATGCGGCGCGGCCATCCCAGAATTGAAACTTGGCGTAGGCGCTGTTGAGGATGCTTGGGGCACTTCGGCCGCCTCGCTGCCCACCGACTCCCGCCGCAGTCGCTTCGCCATTGGACCAGCCTTTTTTGGGATCGTGGCAACTGGCGCAGCTGATGGTGTTGTCGGAAGAAAGGCGGGGGTCGAAGTAAAGCTGTTTTCCGAGTTCGATTTTTTCCGGGGTGGGTGGGTTATCGGCAGGATGCGAAGTGGCGGGTAGTCCGGTTGGAGGATCACCATCCACCCAAGGAGTCGCCAACGCAATCTGTGGGCTCAGCATCAGTGCTAGGAGCCAGGGGGCTCGCATCCATCGATCGAGCTGAATATCCATCGCTGCTTCCTCCAGAAGTGGCTTGTTCTTGCAGGCCGGCCAGTGAGCATGTTCGAGCCTTTGTCGGTCCCATGCCTGGGTGGGGCGTAGGGCGACCAACTGGCTTGCCGAAGGGGGGTAGCCGCCAAACTTCAAGGCATCGCACATCGGGGTGATCCTACAAGGGATACCGCCGCAAGGACGAATGACTTTAGTCCAGCTGACTTCTTTCCTCTGTATTTTGGTCTTCTGCCAAGTCTACCGCAACGCCATCCAGTTGTTTGACCAGCATGGTCGCATAGCAGCCCCTGGGGAGGGTGAATCCCAGTTGCAGATCGACCCGGCGAGATGGCGTGGTATGGGCCCGGTCGGTTGGTACCCGGTTCGTTGGGTCCTGAGCATTTGGTGGCGGAACCGTTGGGCTCTCTAGGGGAATGGAGGAGGCGTCTAGCTTGCCGGAGACGGACCGAAAGAAGCGGTGCTCCAGTTGGCTGGGGACGATCCATACCGCGCGGTCCCCTCTGGAGAAGAAAGAATCGCGTGGAAACTTGACTCGCAATTGCCGCGCTTCCATCCCCAGGGGCTGAAGGACTTGTTGGAGCGTCGGTTCGGTTCCTTCTGGCCAATGGTGCTGTCGGGCGCTGGGGAGCGGAAGGAGGAGTTGTTGCAGCCACTGGATACTTGAGTTGGCAGGTTCCATGTTCGATTGCCAGGTTGGGTGCCATAGCGGCCCGCAGCGGCTGTCGCGGGCTTCGCGCAGCGAGGGAGGCACCGACTGTTCGATCAATCCACTTGCCCAGCGATTCCAAATCCAGCTTTGAAACGCGGAGAGATAAAGGCCGCGCAGGTCGATCCTGAGGAGCGCGATCGCTTTGCGGAAGTCTTCGGGATGGTCGCACAGGTAACTGACGATGCTACGGCGATGGGAACGATCCAGCTGATCTTTGCAGAGCGGCCAATTGCCCCAATGCTTTCGAAGAATTTCCTTCTGTTCTTTCTCGCGCGGACGGTCGTGGGGATTGGGGTCGGCCAAAGCCAGCCAGAGCGCACGCTGATAGTCTCCTAGGCACCAGGGCTGGGCGCAGAATTGTCCGCTGAATCCCAGCGACCCGAAGCGTTGATCGTCAAAGTAGTTGATCCAGCCTTCCGACAATCGCTGCAGTTTGGATTCCAGGCTTTGCTGGTTGGTCGCATCGATGGAACGCAGGACGATTTGAAATCGATTCCCGAGGATCTCCTTGGGGCCAAAAGGCCTATCAGCCTGGCCCAGGTAGGAGAGCTGGAAACTTCGCTCCTCCAGATCCCGCGCCGGGCCCCGCTGGATGGTCAGATATTGCAGTGTGTGTGCGTGCCGGTCCTTTAATCCTCCGTAAGCGATCTGTCTGCGCGAGAGGTTCCATCGCGCCGCGATCGCTCCTACGGCTTCTGGCGTTCCAAGCGACCGTTTTTCCAGCCGATAGAAAGCATGGTCCCCACCACGGCATGGGAAATTGGTGAGTTCCTCGACGACAAAGTCCTCAGGAAGCGACTTGAGTTTCATGCGCGGATCAACGAAGGAGAGGACTGGGCGATTTCAGAGAAGGTGTTGGAGGATCTGCCTACCGTGGTGATAGCCGACGGAAGACTTGGGCATAGGAGCAATAAAAAACCGCCGAAGTGGCTAATGCCGCTCCGGCGGTTCGTGTTCCCGTTGCGACGTGACAGAGAGTCATTCGTCGCCTGCGATCGCAGAGGGCTAAGGCGATCAGTTAGTGGGGGTCTTGGTGACCTTCTTGACGACCGCACGCTTGACGGCCTTCTTAACGGCCTTCTTCACGGCAGCCTTCTTGACGGCCTTCTTGACGGCCTTCTTGGCAGCCTTCTTGACCACAGCCTTCTTTACCGCCTTCTTGACGGCAGCCTTCGCAGCTTTCTTCTTGGCCACTTCCCAAACCTCCGAAAAGAGAACTTGAGGTCCATCATTCCGTCACTGAAGCAGCTCAGCGGTGTCTCGGAACAGGACCCCGAAACTCATCCGATGAGATCGACTGCTTGTCGTCGGATTCCATCCAACGACGTCACAACCGATTCCATCGGCAACACCATAAACATCGGAATAAGTTGTACGAAAGCATTCCAATAAAGCAACATCTTTTCCACATTTTTCGTTCATTATTTCCACATCAGCCCCTTGTGGTCTGCCGCAAAAGGTGCATGCCACAACTGGTGCAGAGCGTGCAAGAAGTGTTCTGGAGGTGCAAGCGATCAAGCGATGAGTCAGATTGGAAGGCGGGGAGTATTCCTCTTCCGTTCACTCGCGATCTGGCTGGCTTGGCGGCGCGTTGCCCGAGGATTGTAGTCGCTGCGCATGGGTGCTCGAGAACCAAATTTTTATTGGGTGAAATCTATTTTTCTGCTGTTTGAAGTGGGTCGTGTGAAGTGGTTTGCGAGCGTCGAGTTGGAGTTAGTAGTAGGCGATGGTATCCCCTTGCGAAGACCTCCAGATCGGTTGTGCATGACCTAGTTTCCATTCGCCCCACGTCTGCTCCAACGCCATCGAACTCCATGCCTTCCACTGCCGATTCGTCGACGCGGTGGTGCCTGAAAAAATTTTTTTCAAAAAGTACTGCTCGCGGCCGATCGGATCGAATGTTGGGGGCTCTGCAATCTCCTCAGGAAGCCCTATCAGGTCGCGCCATGCCTCCTGGCGCACCGCGCGTCGCAGATGGATGGGGTCCCATCCATACCACCACGCGGGTGGTTGCACCCAGCGCCACTGCATCGACTCGGCCCACTGGGCCAGGCGTTCATCGCACGCCTTGGCTTCCGATCGCAAAGGGTCTAGCTTTCTGTCGCAACCGGGGAAGAAGCATCGTTTGAACAGCTCGAACTGCCATGGCACTAGCATTTCTGCTCGTTCGATCGGTAATCCCGCCAGTGTCAGTTGATCGCAGACACCGATCCGATGAGCCGATTCGAGGACCCAGGAGGCAAGTTCTTCGGCGTCGCTTCCATACATGAGATCGTTTCCGACATCGCAGACCAGCGCGAAGCGACGTGCGACAGGGAGTTTCCGCCACGGTTCGACCCACGCAGCATCCTGGATCGCTGGCAGGCGCCAGCCCATCACTCGATTCCTTCGACCATAGCTGCGACCGTGCCCGGCGACGAGGATCAAATGCCATGGGGAAGGAAGACGTCGGGATAGCCAGCGGACCAAATGCAGTCGGTGGCGACGCACATTGCTAGCACCAAGAATCAGAATGCCGGTCCCCGGCCGATCGGCCGGTGGTTGGGTAGCGAAGGTGGCGTGCATGGGAAGCTTCTCCTGGGGCCGGAAGTCACCATGGTCGACCCATGCCGCTGGTTTGGATCGTCTGAAAGTTCGAAAAGGCGAGGATCAGAAACATCATCCCAAGGAAGCGATCGCCAGTTTGCAACTGCCACATCCCAAGAAGAGCCCCTGCGACTACGCTCAGCCAGCTTGCCTCCAACCACCCTTGGCCACCTTGGACGATGGAGATGATCGACTGGGCAGCCCGTCCACCATCCAGTGGGAGGATCGGTGCCAGGTTGACCAGCGCCCAGAAGATACTGGGGGTTACCAGAAAGGAGATCGTGGCGGCGATCGATGCATTGGTCGGCACGACCCATCGCTCCGGTACCGGCAGTCCAATCTTCATCCAGAGATTAGCGATCCAGGGATCGGGGCGGTAGCCGCAGGCGACCGCGATGGCGACCACCGCGAACGCCAGCAGCAATTGCGCCGCGGGACCTGCCAAAGCCACCACCAAGTCCTCGGTAGGCTTAAGCCGACGCAGGCGGGCCCCTCGCCAGCTCCCGAATCCCTCTGGAATGGCCAGCCCGCCAAAGTGATAGAGCACCACCTGCGATCGAATTCCGTACCATCGGAAGGCAAGGGCATGGCCGAACTCATGAACCAGGATCGATACCAGCATCGCGGCGACCCAGATCGCCAGCAGCAGCGCAAGTCCGGGGGTCTCGAATCCGGCCTGCGCGTAAGCGCGATCCAGCCCTCGAGCCCATTCATAGCCCCATGCAGCGGCGATCAACCAGAAGGTCCACGCCACGCGCACCGGAAAGCCCAGGATGTTTCCTCGCCAATCGTACGGCGATTCAGGTGGCACTTGCAGCAACATAATGGAGATGGATCTCGTGTGGCGAAGAACTAGAAATGGGGTTTTCCAGTGGGCGTTCTGCAAGGGGGCGCAGAGCGAGGGCGGATTGGATGCAGTCGACCCTTGTTGCCGCCATCAGGTCCCGCGTTGGAAGACATCCTGCACCCGTCGCTGGCGGTAAGATACCTCGAAACCAAGGGGGTGGACGATCGTTCGTTTTGTCGCCAACCTGGGGAGGGAACGAAAGAAGGAGGTCGCATCCTTGCGAACACTCCCGCCCCTAGCATAACGGGATCGCTAGGCTTGGTGGAACGATCCTCCATTTTTCTGTCGGTGGGGTGGAAATCGACCCTGGTCGTCGATCGCAAAAAAATGAAATCTGTCCCCAAAAGGATGGAAAACAGTGACTTCTTTGTGGCGCCGGCGGACGATTAGAATGACAGCAGGCCGGACTGCAGCGGACGACGCAGTTGTTCTGTCCGCAGTGGCAGGAATGGAAGTCTGAGGCCGATCCGGAGAGCATCCCCACCTGGGGACACCGCCACCGGAAGCCCATGCCATCAGCGATCTTTGCCGCTGGCCTTACTTGGAAGTTGATTTTTCGCGCGGGATGCAACCACTCATGCGACGCTACCAGAACCGTAGTCGACTCTTTTTCAAAACCCCTCTGGACGGCATCTTGGCCATTGGGTTTTTGATGATTGGGTGGCTCACGCAAGGCGCGATGTCGCTGGCGTGGGGGGGCGATCTTTCACCAGCGGAAAGCCAGGCGGTTCGTTCGCTGCTTTCCAATCGGTGCTTTGCCTGTCATGGCCCGGATGAGGAGAAGGTGGAGGCAGGGCTGAGGCTGGATCAGCGCGATTCCGCGCTTGGTCTGTTGCCATCCGGTGAGCGGGCGATCGTGGCAGGGGATCCGAACGCCAGCCAGTTGATCGATCGTGTCACTTCGACCGATCCGGATGTCCGGATGCCGCCGCCTGCGTTTGGCGATGGACTCCGTGAGGAGGAAGTCGAACTGCTGAGAGGCTGGATTGCGGCTGGCGCCCCGCAGGTGACGCACTGGTCGTTCATCGCTCCAAGAAAACATCCCTTGCCCGACGTCGCTGCTGCAGGTTTGCCATCCCATGACCCGATCGACCGGTGGGTGGAAGCGGCGCGTGCCAACCGCCGGATCAGTGGATCGCCAGAGGCAGATCCGGCAACGCTGCTGCGACGGTTGTCGCTGGATCTGACAGGATTGCCACCGACGCCTGAGGAACTGGAGGTATTCCTATCCGATTCGGATCCCAACGCGCTGGTCAAGCAGATCGATCGATTGCTGGCCTCGCCAGCCTATGGGGAACATCAAGCGCGGCGATGGCTGGATTTGGCGCGCTACGCCGATTCGGCTGGCTATGCGGACGATCCCCCTAGAACTATCTGGGCCTATCGCGACTGGGTCGTGCAGGCGCTCAATGAGGCGATTCCTTTCGACCACTTCACTCGCTTGCAACTGGCTGGAGACTTGCTGCCGCAGCCAGCCACTCGGGATTTGATCGCGACTGCCTTCCACCGCAACACGCTGACCAATAATGAAGGGGGAACCAACGACGAGGAGTTTCGCAACGTGGCGGTGGTCGATCGCGTCAATACGACCATGGCCGTTTGGATGGGACTGACGATGGCCTGTGCGCAGTGCCACAGCCACAAATACGATCCCATCAGCCAGCGGGAGTATTTTCAGGTCTTCGATCTCTTCAATCAGACGGAGGATGCGGACCGCGGGGATGAAAGTCCTCGGATCGAACTGCTGACAGCGCAGCAGGAACTCGATCAGAAGCGGTGGCAGCAGGAAGCCGATCGACTGCGCGAAGAACTTCAGCAGCCGATCGATCGATTGAAGCAGGAACGTCTGGAATGGATGTCCCAAATCGCACAGCCACCTCAGTGGAACTCTTTTTCGGAAGGGACGCTTTGGTTGGAATCGGCTTCCTCCCAGCGGCAGCAGTTCCAGTCGGCTGCGGTGCGAATCGATCCCAAGGAGTCCAAGGACACGATGGTTCTGGAAGTGCCAGTGCCATCCTCGGTCAGGCCCGATCAGATTCGCGGGATACGGATTCAGACGTTGCCGCAGGATGATCTTCCTGGCGGGGGGGCGGGGGCCGCTGGCGGGAACTTTGTACTCTCGCGCGTCGAGGCATCTTGGGTGGCATCCGATCGATCCTCCCAATCTCGCCCCGCTGTTCGGTATATCCGCATCGAATTACCCGGCAAGCAGCGCATTTTGTCGCTGGCGGAGGTGGAGCTGTTTTCTGACGGGCGCAACATCGCCGTCGGTGGAAAGGCCAGTCAGAGCAGCACCGACTTTGCAGGGCCTCCGGAAAAAGCGATCGATGGAACGACCGATGGTCGGTACGACGTTGGGTCGACCACCCACAGCGCCATCTCCGATAATCCCTGGTGGGAATTGGAGCTACCCGAAGCGAAGCCGATCGATTCGGTGGTGCTGCACAATCGCACTGACGGCAACATCTTCGATCGCCTGGATGGAGCTCAGATCCAGCTGCTGGATACAGAGCGACGGGTTGTTTGGAGCCGATCGCAGGCCAAGGCGACCCGGGAGCCGATGAAGCTGGTGGTGGAGAAAGAGCGACCGATTGGGTTCGATCGCGCATCGGCCGATTTCTCGCAGGATGGATTCGGCCCCCAAGGGGTGCTCGACAACAACCCTGACAGCGGATGGGCGGTGGGGGGAGCGATTGCCAGCCCGCATCACATCGATCTGTTTTTTCCGGCGATTGATTTAGGAGAGGATGCCGAGGCACTGCGGACGATCCGTCTTCGCCTGGAGTACCAGTCCAAACACACGCAACACATTCTGGCCAGCTTGGAGGTGGCGTGGACCGACGCGGCGCATGGGGCGACGCGGAGCGAGATTCCAAGAGAGATGTTGGCGAGCCTGGAGAAGGAACCGTCCCAGCGAAGCGAGGGGGAGGATCTGGCATGGACACAGCTATACCAGCGCCGCTTCGCTCCTTCGCTGGCGCCGCAGCGAAACCAATTGGATCAGCTGGAAGCCAGTCTCGCAGCGCTCAAGCCAGCGACCAGCGTCCCAGTGCTTCGCGATCGGCCGGCAGGGCAGCGGCGTGAGACGTTCGTCCATGTTCGAGGCAATTATCGAAGCAAGGGGGAGACGGTGACGGCGGGGCTGCCCGAGAGCTTCCCGCCGCTTCGCGGTGCCGACGGACAGTCGCGAATTCCTGGCAATCGTCTGGACCTGGTCGATTGGTTGATGCAGCCTGAGAATCCTTTGACGGCGCGAGTTTCTGCCAATCGATTGTGGGAGTCGCTTTTTGGACTGGGGCTGGTACGAACCAGCGAGGATTTCGGATCGCAGGGAGATCCCCCCAGCCACCCCGAACTGCTCGATTACCTGGCGTTGGAGACCCAACGCCTTCAGTGGGACACCAAGATGCTGTTGCACCGCATCGTCGGTAGCGCTACCTACCAGCAGGCATCCCCCGCGTCGTCGGTGCAACTGGAAGTCGATCCAGACAACGTATGGCTGGGCCGAGGGCCTCGTTATCGGTTGACGGCGGAGCAATTGAGAGATCAGGCGTTGTCGGTGGCTGGACTCCTGGCCCGACAGATGTATGGAGAGCCGGTCAAGCCACCGCAGCCCAAGATGGGATTGTCTGCAGCCTTCGGAGGGGGGACCGATTGGGAGACCTCACCGGGTGCCGGCCGCTTCCGTCGCGGAATTTACACCACCTGGCGTCGTTCGAATCCCTACCCTTCGATGGCCACCTTCGATGCGCCCAACCGGGAAGTCTGCACCTTGAAGCGAGATCGCACCAACACACCACTGCAGGCGCTGGTGACGCTGAACGATCCGGTCTTTGTGGAGGCCGCACAAGGGCTTGCTCGCCGAATGCTTCTTGAAGCACCCGTCGATGCGTCGATCGAAAAAAAGATCGCTCACGGATTCCTTTTGGCTACCAGTCGACCACCTAGCGAGAGGGAGGCGGAGGTGCTCCATTCGCTCTGGCAGCAGGCGCGGCTATCGCTTTTAGAAAAAACGGAAGATGCCATGCGGCTGGCGACCGATCCCATCGGTCCACTGCCGGGTGGATTGGATCCAGTCGATGCGGCCGCGATGACCGCCGTGGCCAATGTGATTCTCAATCTGGATGAAGTGCTGATGACACGTTGATTTTTTGAGCAAGCCGCTTGGCGACTCCATGCGACCAGCGGCGCTCCAGTCCGCTTGCCCTCACACGATCCACTGCAAAAAAGGTAGTTCCCCATGATGCATCCGGCTGACCAATGGCTGACCCTTCGCACGCGACGTTATTTTCTCCAGCAAGCAGCCGGGGGCTTGGGGGCCTTGGCGCTGCAGCAGTGCCTGGGCGGTTCGGCAAATGCCAGCAGCAGCGATCCGATGGCGCCCAAAGCACCTCATTTTGCTCCTCGCGCCAAACGGGTCATCTACCTGCACATGACTGGTTCGCCTCCCAACCTGGATCTATTTGATTACAAGCCGGTGCTGGTGGAACGCAATGGCGAAGATTGTCCCGCGTCGGTTCTGGAAGGTCGCGAGTTTGCGTTCACCACCGGAACACCCAAGCTGTTGGGGACGGTGCAGAAGTTCCAGCGCTGCGGTCAATCGGGAATTTGGTTGTCGTCGGCGATCCCCAACCTGCAGCGTGTGGCCGATCGGCTTTGCGTCGTCCACTCGATGCACACCGATCAGTTCAATCATGCCCCGGCGGAACTGATGCTTTACACCGGGTCTCCTCGAAGCGGCCGGCCTTCTTTCGGTTCATGGGTGACTTATGGTTTGGGGTGTGAGTCGGATAACCTTCCGGCGTTCGTGGTGCTGATCAGCAGCGGTGTCCAGCCCAACGGCGGGAAGAATTCATTCGGGAGTGGCTTTCTGCCAAGCGTCTTCCAGGGAGTCCAGTGCCGCTCTCAGGGAGATCCCGTTCTGTTTGTTTCCGATCCTGCAGGCATGGATCGCAATCTACGCCGAAGCACGCTGGATGCACTTCATCAGTTGAACCAGATTCAGGCCGAGTCGATGGGCCATCCGGAGACACAGACTCGCATCGCTCAGTATGAACTGGCGTTCCGAATGCAGACCAGCGTTCCGGAGGTGATGGATATCTCTAAGGAGTCGGCGGCGACTCTGGAAGCCTATGGGGCGCAGCCGGGCGCATCGAGTCTTGCCAACAACTGTTTGCTGGCGCGGCGACTGATCGAATCGGGGGTGCGGTACGTGCAGCTGTTCGATTGGGGATGGGACTTCCATGGTACGGGCCCTGCCGAAGGGATCGGCGATGGCCTGACCAACAAGTGCAAGACAATGGACCGCCCCGTGGCGGCTTTGATCGAAGATCTCCATCAACGCGGATTGCTCGACGAGACACTGATTATTTGGGGCGGCGAGTTCGGGCGCACTCCGTTCCGAGAAGGAAGAACGTCCAAGGGAGACGTTTTGGGCCGAGACCACTACCCCGACTGCTTCACGATGTGGATGGCAGGTGGGGGGATGAAGGAAGGATTCGAATACGGCGCCACCGATGACCTCGGTTTTGCCATCGTCGAAAATCCGGTTCATGTCCACGACCTTCAGGCCACCTGGCTTCGTGCTCTGGGATTCGATCACACCCGGCTGACCTACCGGTTTCAAGGCCGCGACTACCGGTTGACCGACATCCATGGGACGGTGGTGGAGCCGCTGCTGGGGTCGTAGCGAAATATTTTCCTCGGGCGAAAACGACCCCCGCAGACCTCTTCGTTGCCATCTTCGCTTCCATCGTCGTTCGATTCCGCTTTGGGATGGCCGTCCGTTTCGGCTCCCCTGACTAGCCGCCAGGGGCGGACAGTCGGCCATTGTTCCCTAAAGCCACTCGAAGGAGTGGTCGAACGGAAGTCTTGAGCGTGTCCGGGTTTGCATCCCCTGGACTGGCTGCTTCTTGCTGCTCTGGGAGGCTAGGTCAAAACGTTTTGGAATTGAAACACTAGCCGGCCTCGCTATACTGCGACAATACGTCATTTGTGACAAATTTCACAAAGTCCTTCGGGAGTTTCCTCTCGTGGCATCCTTTGAGCCGATATGGCTGTATTTGGTCGCGGTGATCGGCTTTGCCCTGATCAGCTTGGTGTTGCCGCACCTAATAGCCCCCCGCAAGCCGACAGCGGTCAAGCAAATGCCGTACGAGTCGGGGATGGATCCGGTGGAAGACGCGAGGCGTCCGCTGGAGATTCCTTTTTATCTACTGGCGATCGTGTTTCTGGTGATCGACGTGGAGTTGGTGCTGGTTCTCCCGTACGCCGTGGCCTTGGGGTCGGCGGAGGGAATTCCGCCGGCACAACGGCCGGTCGCGTTGGCGGCGATCGCGGTGTTGGTAGCCACCTTGGTTCTGGCGTATCTCCTGATGGCCCGCAATGGAGTTTTTGCATGGCGACAGCGAATTCGCGACCGGGAATGAATTCCAAAGGTCTTAGCAAGGGTGGCGAAAGCGTCCTGTGGACGACGGTCGACGCGGCCGCCAACTGGGCTCGCTCCAACAGCCTCTGGCCAATGCCGTTTGCAACGGCCTGCTGTGGTATTGAGTTGATGAGCAGCTCGGCCAGCCGGCACGATCTCTCTCGCTTTGGCAGCGAGGTGATGCGGTTTTCGCCACGGCAGTGCGATCTGCTTATCGTAGCGGGCCGTGTCGTGATGAAGATGCTTCCGGTGATGCAGCGGATTTGGCTGCAGATGCCCGAACCGAAGTGGTGCATCTCGATGGGAGCCTGTGCCTGCAGCGGTGGTGTCTTCGATACCTACGCAGTGGTACAAGGTATCGATCGATTCATCCCAGTCGACATGTACATCCCCGGATGCCCTCCGCGTCCCGAGCAACTGATTCGGGCCCTGTTGGATCTGCAGGAAAAGATTCGGCAGACCGGTACCTTGACGGGCAGTGAGTTCCGCGACCGCCGCAAGGCAGAGGGTCCACCGAGATTTGACCGAAGTGAACTGGAGCGGATCCAGTTGAGGGACCCGTTGCCAGTTCATTCGATGACTTACGATCCCAAGCACTGACACGGCCAGAAGGGTGGACCAGAGAATGGAAGTCGATGCAGGCCAACAAGCTCTTGATGCAATCGCCGGATCGCTGGGGGACCGTCTCCATGCATCGCAGTTTCGCGGCGATCTCTGCTGGACAGTTCCTGCCGATTCGGTTTACTCGGTGCTGACGCGACTGAGAGATGAGGCAGGGATGGCGATGCTGATCGACGTGACGGCGGTCGATCTGCTGGAGATGCCGGAGGCGACCGATCGCTTTCGTGTGGTCTATCTGTTGCTGGATCCCGAGTCGGGTAGGCGACTGGAGGTGCGCACGATGGTCAACGACCCCAATCCCCAACTGCCGTCGGTCTTCCCGCTTTGGCGTTCCGCCGACTGGCTGGAACGGGAAGTGTTCGACATGTTCGGGATTTCATTCCCTGGGCACCCCGATCTGCGGCGTCTGTTGTTGCCACCTGAGTTCGTCTCCCATCCGCTCCGCAAGGACTATCCCCTTGCAGGTCGTGGGGAGCGGCATAATTTCCCGGTCCTGACCCGGGCGGAAAGCTGAAGCGACAGGTTCATTCCATGCCACTGAAACTCGAAGAACTTCCCGGCAATCCATCGCAGCAGGAAGGGCTGTGGACCCTGAACTTCGGTCCGCAGCATCCGGCGACGCACACCACGCTGCGTTTGATCCTGACGCTGGATGGAGAGACCGTTGTCGATGCGGTTCCCGATATCGGCTTTCTGCACAGCGGTTTCGAAAAACTGGGAGAGCATCTCGATTTCAACCAGTACGTCACCATCGTCGACCGGATGAATTACATCTCGCCGATCGCCAACGAGATTTCTTGGCACCATGCCTGTGAGAAGCTTCTGGGAGTGGAGCTGACACCCAGGACCAAGTATCTGCGGGTGATTCTGGCCGAGTTGATGAGGATCCACGATCACCTGCTGTGCATCGGAGCCTGCTTGCTGGATCTGGGCGGGGTGTCGGCGTTCATGTATCTGTTCAACGAGCGGGAACGGATCTATGAGCTTTGCGAAGAGATTTCGGGCCAGCGCTTTCACTGCAGTTTCCTGCGGGTTGGTGGCCTGTTGTACGATGCGACCGATCCCTGGCTTGCGAACGTACGCAAGTTCATCGACCAATTCCCAGGAACCCTCCGCGACGTCGACAGGTTGGTGTTGCGGAATCGGATCTTTTTGGAGCGGACTCAGGGGGTTGGACTGCTCAGTCGCGGGGAAGCGATTCAAGGGGGAGCGACCGGTCCGGTGGCGCGCGCCAGCGGCGTAGCGCGCGATCTGCGGCGCGACGAACCCTATCTGGCCTATGACGACTTCGACTTCGATGTCGTCTGCGCGGCGGAAGGAGATTGCTTCGCGAGGTTTCATGTTCGGATGGAGGAGATGCGTCAGTCGCTGAAGATTCTCCATCAGGCGCTCGACCGACTTCCTGGTGGTCCGGTGTTCGCTGAGGGAATGGGAAAGGAATCGCTGCCGCAGAAGCGGGAAGTCTACACCAGCATCGAAGGGTTGATCCACCATTTTGAAGCGATCATGCCCAACCGCCAGCGGCCTGTTCCGCTAGAAAGCGTCTATGGAGCGACAGAGTCGCCCAATGGTGAGCTTGGGTTTTACATCGTTTCTGATGGTTCCTTCCGAGCCTACCGAGCGCGGACGCGGCCTCCTAGCCTAGTTCACTTTGCCCTGTTTCCTCAATTGATTCGAGGCTGCATGCTCAGCGACGTCGTCGCGGTGCTTGGAAGCCTGAACATCATCGCCGCGGAGCTAGACCGATGACCGTTTTGTCTGATGCAATCCGCGCAAAAATTGTCGATGCCTGTGGGCGCTATCCCAACAAGCAGGCGGTGACGTTGCCTGCGTTGCACTGGGTGCAGCAGGAGCAGGGATGCGTTTCGAAGGAAGCGATCGAAGGGATCGCCGATCTTCTGGATCTTTCGGCGGCGCAGGTCATCGACACGATGACGTTTTATGGATTTTTCAAAGACGAAAAGCATCCGCTTGGTCGACGAAGGATCTGGGTCTGCCGGTCTCTTAGTTGCATGCTTCGCGGGGGCGACGGCCTGCTGTCGGAGGTTTGTCAGCGGCTTGGGGTGCAACCCGGTCAGACCACCGCTGACGGTGGGGCGACGATCGAACTGGCCGAGTGCCTGGGTGCTTGCGACGGGGCTCCCTGCATCCTGATCGATGACTCGCTGAGTCTTCATGCCACCGCCGACCAGGTGGTGCAGCTAGCCAAGGAGCCATCATGAGTCGATTTGAACCGGTTTTGCTGAAGCGGCTGGGTATGTCTGACAGCACGAAGCTGAGTACCTACTTGGCGACGGGTGGCTATCAGGGGCTGCGCAAGGCGCTGGCGATGTCTCCTCAGGAGGTCACCCAGCAGGTGATCCAGTCGAAACTCCGAGGGCGCGGCGGCGCAGGCTTTTCGACCGGTTTGAAATGGACATTCCTCCCGAAGGAACGGACCAAGCCGGTCTATCTGTGTATCAACGGGGACGAGAGTGAGCCAGGGACTTTCAACAACAGGGTCCTCTTGGAGTCAGATCCGCATCAGGTCCTGGAAGGGATTGTGATCTCCGGTTACGCGGTCGGTGCCTCGAAGGCATTCCTTTATCTGCGGTACGAGTATGGGGAGTGCTACCGCATCCTCGAGCGTGCGGTTGAGGAGATGTACGCACAGGGATGGCTGGGATCGAACATTCAGGGATCGGGTTATTCCCTCGACATCCAACTGCATCGGGGGGCCGGTGCTTATATCTGCGGCGAAGAGACCGGACTGATCGAGAGCCTTGAGGGGAAGCGGGCTTGGCCTCGCATCAAGCCCCCCTTCCCTGCCGTCTCGGGTGCCTTCGGATGTCCGACGATCGTCAACAATATCGAGACGATGGCGTGCGTCACTCAAATTCTGGATCGTGGTCCTGAGTGGTTTCTTTCGATTGGCATCCCCGCCGACCCGAACAATCCGAGGGATAACGGAAGTCATGGACCGAAGCTTTATTGCATCAGCGGTCATGTGGAGAAGCCTGGGCTGGTGGAACTGCCACTGGGGATCACCGCCAGGGAACTGATCGACCAGCATGCGGGAGGGGTTTGGAAAGGCAGGAAGGCTAAGGCAGTGGTTCCCGGCGGGATCAGCATGGGGTTTCTGTCAGCTGAGGAACTCGATACTCCTTTGGATTTCAATGGACCGGGCCGCGCGGGTTGCCTGGGGCTTGGGACGGCGGCGGTCATCGTGATCGATGACCAGACCAGCATGGTTGACGTGCTCTACAACACCTGCCGTTTCTTCGCGCACGAATCGTGCGGCCAGTGCACCCCTTGTCGCGAGGGGACTGCTTGGTCGATGAAAATTCTGCAACGCATTCGGCGCGGGGAAGGTTCGCTGGAGGACCTCAATACGCTGGACGATATCAGCCGGACGATTGGAACCATTCCAGGCACGACCATCTGCGGTCTTGCGGACGGAGCGGCTTGGCCAATCAAGAATGCCTTGAAGAAGTTCCGGCCCGAGTTGGAAGAGTACATCCAGAGCGGACGAAGAAGCACGGCCCCTGAAGCGCTACCGGCGCACCACTGAGCGGCGAACCGATTTTTGATCAACACGACGGATGCGGCACCTTCCGGGGCCGCTCCTTTTGACGCAGAGGCATCGACGTGGCAACCGTCTACATCAACGACCAACCGGTGGAAGTCCCCGACGACAGCAACGCCATTCAAGCGGCGCAGGCGGCGGGGGTGGAAATCCCTCACTACTGCTGGCATCCGGAATTGACCGTGGTCGCCAGCTGCCGCATGTGTCTGGTTGAGGTGGGGGAGCGGAAGGAGGATGGCCAGTTTGCGATGCAGCCGAAACTGGTACCTGGTTGCCAGACAAAAATCCGGCCGAACATGGCGATTCGCACCGCGACTCCCCAGGTCCAGAACGCTCAGGCGCAGACGTTGGAATACCTTTTGCTCAATCACCCCCTCGACTGTTCGATCTGCGATCAGGCTGGTGAGTGCTATCTCCAGGATTACACCTACCGTTATGGGCGGGCCAAGAGCCGCCTAAACGAACCGAAAGTGCAGCGACAGGACAAGTACCATATCGGCGATCAGATCGCGCTTTTCACCGACCGCTGTGTGATGTGCACGCGTTGCGTCCGCTTCACGCGGGAGATCAGCGGCACCTCCGAATTGCACGTGATCAGCCGTGGCAGCGTCGAGGAGATCGAAGTCGCCGAAGGGCATCCCTGCAACAACAAATTGGCCGGTAACGTCGTTGACCTCTGTCCGGTCGGTGCGCTGTGCAGCAAGGATTTCCTCTACAAGCAGCGAGTTTGGTGGCTGAAGAGTCAAGACAGCGTTTGCAATCGGTGCAGCACGGGATGTTCGATCCATATCGACCAGAACGACAATAGGATCTATCGACTGAGGCCACGCGAAAATCCGCTCGCACAAGGTTCCTTCATGTGCGACGAGGGGCGTTTTGGTTGGAAAGAGATTCACGAGGGACGTCGATTGGCGGGGCCCAGGGTGGGAGCCCTGGCGCTTGGTGGATCGAATGAGCCGGCCGAGTCGACGGTGTGGCTGCAGCATCCATCTACCAGCTCGCCGCAACTCGATCCCGCTGGCCAAGCAGGTGCGACCGGGGCGGTGGGCGGTGATCCCTGGAAGCCGGTCGAGCAGGTGGTAGCACAGATGGTGGCGGATTGGACGCGGCCCAAGGGTGGCAAGTGGCTTTTCGTCTTCTCTCCGATGATGACAGTAGAAGAGGCGTATCTACTGGCGGAACTCGCTCAGCGGGCTGGTGATCGGGCCTTGCTGGCGATGGGGCCTGTACCGGTGGTTGGCCAGGACGATCTCTATCCGAAGGACCATCGAGGCCAACCGCCCAGTCGCGAGAAGGTGAAGTTCACCATCCGCGCAGAGAAGTGCCCGAATCGGGAGGGAGTTCAGCGGGTGCTGGAGCACTATCGACGTGAGCCGCTCGACTGGGCTGGCGCGATCGCACGATTGGCGGTGGATCGATTCGACGGGGCTTTCGTGGTGGGCGGCTATTGGGAATCTCCTTGGACTCCCAGCGACTTGGAGGCCCTTGGCCGGGTGCAGCATCGGGTGGTTCTCGATTATCTGCGGAGTCCTCTTTCTGACGCGGCGACATGCCTTCTGGCAGGTGGTAGTTTTGCCGAGCGGGAGGGGACATTCATCAATGCACAAAGTCTGGCTCAGGCAATTCGTCCTGCCATCCGGTCGGTCGGCGAGAGTCGCTCCGATGGCAGGATCCTTTGGGATCTGGCTGGAAGGCAGGGATTGTTCCGTGCAGTGACGCTCCGTCAGGAGATCGGTCGAAAGATCCCTTCGCTGCGAGGGCTTGAGAAGGGAGATCTGGGAGAGCAGGGCGTACGACTGAACCCAACAAAGATCGCTCAGCCAGAAGGAGTCGGTTCATGAGTATCGACTGGAACCGATTGTGGCCGACCCTGGCTGCGATCGCGATCATCTTGGGAGTGGTCCCGATCATCGGGCTCTACATGACCTTCATCGAGCGGAAGTGGGCGGCCTGGATCCAGGATCGGGTGGGTCCAAACCGAGTCGGCCCGTTGGGTCTTTTGCAGGCGGTCGCTGATGGGATCAAGATTTTCTTGAAGGAACAAGTGATCCCCAGCCATGTTCATCGACCACTTTATCTGATCGCACCGACCATTGGACTGTTGTGCGCCCTGCTGTCGATCGCCGTCGTCCCATTCGGGCCCGTGGGTCCCGAGCCGAAGGGGGGATTCCGGGCGATGGTGGCCCCCGGGGTCGATATCGGGCTTCTTTTCCTGATGGCGATCTCCAGTCTCTCAGCCTACGGGATCATCCTGGGAGGTTGGGCATCGAACAACAAATACAGTCTCTATGGCGCCCTTCGTTCGTGCGCTCAGTTCATCAGCTACGAAATCCCATTGGGACTGTCGATCCTGGGGATCGTCATGGTGACCGGTTCGCTGAACATGGAAAAGCTGGTGGCGGCTCAGGGACCTGGAATCGCTTCTTGGAATGTCTGGTGGCAACCTTTGGCAGCGATTTTGTTTTTTGTCGCAGCGTTGGCGGAAACCAATCGGCTGCCATTCGACCTGCCTGAGTGCGAGCAGGAGTTGGTGGGTGGGTTTCACACCGAGTACAGCGGGATCAAGTTCGTTTTATTCTTCCTGGCGGAATACACCCATGTGGTGACGATCAGCTTTTTGACGGTGCTCCTTTTCTTTGGTGGCTGGCACTTCCCCGGGCTGACCGGTGCTGTCGATGCGACGTGGTTGGGCTATGGGTTGCGTTGGCTGGTTTTGCTGGCCAAGGTGGCGGTGGTGGTCGGTCTGATCATCCAACTGCGGTGGACCCTCCCGAGATTTCGATTTGATCAATTGATGGCGCTAGCATGGGGAAGCATGATTCCGCTTGGGATCTTCAATTTTCTTGCTGCGGCGGCAGTGATCACGTTTGGCTGGAATCGATGGTGGCTGGCGCCGCTGTCTTTGTTGGCGATGACTTTGGCTGCTTTTTGGAAGGCCAGGACTTTGGCCAATCGTCCTTTCCGACGTCCCTCATCACTGGTTGGCGCGGCGACTCATTCGAGTCGACATCAGCAGGTGGTTGGCTCGAAGTCGTGAGTCCTTGGAACGTGTCCTGTGTCGTGAGAATGGTCTATCCGCGAGTTGAACGATGAGCGAAACGACAAGTGGTAAGAAGAAGACCAAGACCATTCAATGGGCGCAGCCGCCCCGGATTGGGCTGGCGGAGGCGCTTTATCTTCCGGCGATCGCCGAAGGAATTGCTACGACCGTCAAGCACATGATCCGCGGCAAGCCGATGACTCGGCAGTACCCCGAGGTGGAGCCGGAAATCCCGCCCAATTACCGAGGTGTCCATCGGCTCAATCGCGACGACAAAGGGCGAGTCAAGTGTGTTGCTTGCTTCCTATGCCAGACCGCTTGCCCAGCTAACTGCATCAGCATCGAAGCGACCGCGACCGATAAGAACGACCCTCAGTGGGCTGATCGGGACAAGTACCCCAAGGCGTTTGTGATCGATGAACTGCGGTGCATTTACTGTGGGATGTGCGAGGAGGCATGTCCTGTGGATGCCATTGAGTTGACCAGCATCTACGACGCAACGGGTCTTTCCAGGGAAGAGATGATCTTCGACAAAGAAAAGCTTTTGAGCGTCTACGACGAAACAATTCATTCCGGGAAGGATCCTGATCGGACTCGGCGTGGGACGCTTGGCCCAGCATCCGACTGGGTCGATGGGACAGTTCCTTCGCCGCCGCCGCCGGGCGGTGGTTTGCCGGGTAGATGATGGCTCCCGATCGGGCGCGTCCAACCAACGACCGCAGAAAGTAGTAGAGTCAGGAAAACTTCATGCAGAGCATTCTCACGATCCTGTTCGCGACGATTGCGATTGTCGCTGCCTGCGGTCTAGTCACTTTTCGCCATCCGATCCATGCGGCCCTGAGTTTCGCGATGGCGGTGTTTGCGACGGCCGGACTTTACGTGGTGCTGGACAGTCCGTATCTGGCAGCGGCAACGGTGTTGGTCTACGCCGGTGCGACGATCATCGTCTTCCTTTTTGTGTTGATGTTCTCGCAGCAGATCCGCCCGGCTCCTTTCGAGAGCAAAGGAGCGAATCGGCTGAAGATCGGTGTGATTTGCGGTGCATTGGTTGGCCTTTTGCTGGCGGGGATCGACTCGTGGCAGCCTCCCGCCAGGATCGTGAGTGCCACCGGCTCTGACATCACCGGCTCTGGCATCACCGGGGATGCATCGACCGATCCAAGGCTTTCGCAACTTGTTGAGGGCCAAACCCGGCCCAAGTCGACCGTCGCGTCGCTGGGGCGATCGATGTACACGCGCTACCTTTGGGCGATGGAACTTGCAGGGACGCTGCTTTTGATTGCCTGCATCGGAGCGCTCTGCATCGCGCAGCCGACCGAAGCAGAAGAAGGCATGGGAGAAAATCGATCATGAATCAACCCGTGCTGGCATTGTCTGCTGTGCTTTTTGCGTTGGGACTATTTGGTCTGACAACGCGTCGCAATGTGATTCTTTTATTCCTATCGATGGAATTGATGCTGGTTTCGGTCAGCCTCAATTTTGCCGCCTTCGCATTCGCTCATCAGGATCTTGGTGGACAGGTATTTGTACTGATGATCCTTACGGTGGCGGCGTGCGAAGCCGCGTTGGCGCTGGCCCTGGTGGTGCAGCTCTATCGGATGCGGCACTCCTTGGATGTGCAGTTGTGGCAGTCGCTGGGCGATCCAGAGTCGATTCGCCCGGCACCGATCGAGGATTCGACATGGCCGCGGGAGCCATCGAAGGAGAACGACGGGCCGTCGCTGGCTCCGGCGGGCCGAGATCCTGCCGGTTATCTGGCCAGCGAGTCGATCGACTCGCCTGCTGCGGCGCATCGGGGCTGATGCTTTCTCTGGTTCTTTGACTTTTTAGCAAGCGACGACCGAACATGAATCCTTCCGCCGCATGGCTGATTCCGATCGCACCGATGATCGCCTGCATCGTGGGGGCAGCTCTGGCAGCCTCGCGACAGGCTGGACGATGGGCGCACGGACCGACCTGGATCGGCCTGGGGATCGCGGCCGTCGTGTCGTTAGTTTTTCTGGCCACGGGGCGCTTCGATCCACAGGGCTCTTTGCTGGTCGATGGTTTCCAGTGGCTGTCGGTCGCGGAAGCGCACTTTCCCGTCCAACTACTTCTGGATCCGCTGTCGCTGACGCAGGTATCGGTGGTCACCTTTGTGTCGCTGTTGGTGGCGATCTACTCTCCGGGCTACATGCATGGAGATCCGGGGTATGCCCGCTACTTTGCGATTTTCAGCGGCTTCGTCTTCGCGATGACGATGCTGGTGCTTTCCAGTAATTTGCTTGTTCTGTATGGCTTTTGGGAGCTTGTGGGTCTTTGCAGCTACCTGCTGATTGGGTTCTGGTATCAGCGTCCTTCGGCAAGTCGCGCGGCGAAGAAGGCGTTTCTGGTCAACCGTATCGCCGATGGATGCTTTCTGATGGGCATCCTGATTCTTTGGATGCTGATGAGCCGAATCAGCGCACAGGTTGGAGCGGCGGGTGGGGCGGGACTGCTTGATTTTCGTCGACTGACAGATCCCCAGACGGTCCAGCTTTTGGCCAAAAGCTATCCGGAATGGCTGGGATGGTCGATGATGCTGATCCTGATTGGTGCGCTGGGTAAGAGCGCTCAGTTGCCGTTGCATGTTTGGTTGCCTGACGCGATGGAGGGACCAACTCCGGTCAGTGCCCTGATTCACGCAGCGACGATGGTGACGGCAGGTGTCTATCTGGTCTGCCGAATGATGCCGCTGATGGTGATGGCCCCCGGAGTCCTGATGACCGCCGCGTGGCTGGGAGGAATCACCGCGCTGCTTGCGGCGTTGATCGCTTTGTTCCAGGACGATCTAAAAAAGGTTTTGGCTTACTCGACGGTCAGCCAACTGGGTTACATGTTCCTGGGGCTGGGCGTTGCTGCAGCGGCGCCGGAGTTGGCTGGTGTGGCGGTTTTGGCGGCGATGTTTCATTTAGCAACCCATGCGTTTTTCAAGGCACTGCTCTTCTTGGCCGCTGGAAATGTGATGCATGCGATGAACGATCGGATCGACATGCGAGAGTTCTCCGGGCTGAAAAAGTACATGCCGAAAACTCGCTGGCTCTTCGCGGCGGGGGCGGCAGCATTGGCCGGAATCCCATTGCTGTCGGGATTCTGGAGCAAAGATGAGATTCTGGCAGTGGTTCTCAAGGCAGCAGGGCATCGAAGCCATGCGGAAAGTTTCTGGCTGCTTCTGGTGATTGGCTTGATCACCGCCTTCTTGACCTCGCTCTACACGTTCCGCGCCTATGCCAGGACCTTCGAAGGGGACTCGAAGATTCCCGAAGACTGTCATCCGCATGAGTCGACGGCGCTGATGCTAGTGCCGATGGCGGTGCTTGCAGTTGGAGCCTTGCTGTTAGGTGGAATTTTGGGACCGACGGGTTGGTTGGCCGGATACCTTGAGGGACCACACGAGGAGGGGCATTCGCATGCAGCAGGGCATAGTTATGGGCTGATGGTGGTCAGCGCCCTGGTGTCTTTGGCAGGTGCGGCTGTGGCATTTGCCTCGGTAAAAGGTGGCTGGAAGTGGTTTGAATCGACCAGTGGATTTCCGCAGCTTGCCAGGCAGAAGTTTTACATCGATGAATTGTATGACTGGACGCTGGTGCGTCCTGGACTGGCCCTCGGGTCGGCGGTCGCATGGTTTGATCAAAACGTGGTGGGCTGGTTGTCGCGATCGATCGCCGCGGTTCCCCCATTTTTCGGGCAATTGCTCCGTTCATCGCAGACAGGTCGGATTACCGACTACGTGACGGTGATGGCGGTGGGATTGGTGGTGCTGCTGACGCTAGCCCTTTGGCGATGAACGAAGGGCGGAGGAAGGAAGCCGTCCGGAGGTCCTGCTTTCGTCGGATTTGGATCAACTGCGGATCGCGGAGAGCGACGGGGCGGGGGTGGCTGGATCGGGATAGCTGGATCGATGCGTGAGACTCATTCGAATAACGAAATGCTTGGCTGGAAGAACCTATGAGCTATCTGTTGCCCTGGCTGATCCTGACCCCAGTACTGGCTGGCATCGCAATCGTTGCGATCGCATTGCGGGGTGGTCAACAGCTTGCTTCGCGTGTCGCTCAGGCCATGTCGATCTTGCTGCTGGTTGCCAGCTGTTGGGTGGCGATGTCCTACGCGATCGAGGGACCGGCAGGAGTTTCGGCTTCCCCCGAAGCCTCGGGCGTTGCCACGATTCAGCCGCTTTGGGTTTTCCAGCCAACTTGGCTATCGGCGCGACTTCCCTCGGGCAGCAGCCTCGCACCATCGCTTTGGAATTTCTCTCTGGGGCTCGATGGCATCGGCGGGCTGATGCTGCTGTTGAGCAGTCTGGTGACCTGTGCGGCGATCCTGATTGGCAAGGATCAGGTAGGGGCAAGCCACGGGTTGCTTGGGGGGTGGTTGCTGATTGCCAGCGGTGCGATGGCGATGGTTTTTCTGGCGATGGATCTGCTTACGTTTTATATCGGTTTTGAATTGGCGTTGATTCCTCTTTTTGCATTGGTCGCAGGCTGGGGTACCGATCGAAAGGAGTCGTTCGCTGCAGCGCGTCGTTTTGTTCTATTCACACTGGCTGGCAGCATCCCGATGGTCCTGGGGCTATTGGCGTTAGCGTCTTTGCGTGGTGGTGACGCCTGGACCTGGGACTTCGTTGGTTTGTCGGCAGCGGCCAACGCTCCAGCCGATCCTGCGGTGGGCCGAGGCAGCGAGGCATGGGCGTTCTGGTTGCTGGTGTGGGGACTAGGAATCAAGATGGCGATCCTGCCGCTTCATGCTTGGCTTCCTCCGACCTACCGCGCCTGCCATCCAGTTGGTACTGCCTTTCTGGGGGCGGTTGCGGTGAAGATGGGGCTCTTTGGTTTTCTTCGGCTGCTTCTGCCGATGCTACCGCAGGCTTGCATTGAGTATGGTCCTTGGGTGCTTGGTTCGCTGGGAGCCGCGGCGATCTTCTATGGTGCTTTCGCGGCTCTTGGTCAGAAAGATCTTCGAACGCTGCTTGCTTACAGCAGCCTCTCCCATGTCGGCTTCATCATGCTGGGACTCTTCTCATTGACCTCTGAGGGCTTGGCAGGTGGGGTTCTGCAGATGTTCCATCACGGGCTGACGACTGCGGCAATGTTCCTTTTGATTGGTGCAATCGGTATTCGGCGCGGGACTTACGACTGGCAGGAAGCTGCAGGTGGCCTAGCGGGTAGATGGCCTCATCTGGCTGCCTTCTTCGTCTTTTTCACCATGGCTGGTGCCGGTATGCCGGGGCTCAATCATTTCGTTGGTGAACTCCTTTCGCTGCTGGGAATGGCGAGGGTCGCACCCTGGTTATCGGCGGTAGGATGTGCAGGTGTTTTTCTCGGTGCTTGGTATGCACTGCGGATGGTTCATCGATTGTTTTTTGGGACACCTTCATCAGAGAAGCCGCAACGCAAGGGAGCCGATGCGGCACCGGTGGTCACCGGTGACCTGGGTTGGCGACCGATCCTGGTCTTCAGCTTCATGGCAGCGGTTGCTCTGTACGGTGGATTGGTCCCTTCGCACTGGCTCCAACTGTTCCGCTCCGACACCGATCGGATCGCTCAGCAGCTATACCAGCGAACCGGATCAGAGGTCAGCGCAATTCGGTTTTCGGAAGCAACCAACGCATCTTCCCAACGGGATGGTCGCACTTTGGTCACCCGTCGACTCCTTTCCGAGCAAGCTGGCCAGCCATTGACCACCCTTCATCCCCTTCCCTGATCACCACGACGCAAGCGTTTCGAAAATGGAAATCACCCTAAGTCAGATCCTCGACCAACTCCCTGCTGCGGCGCCGGCCAACCTGCTGCTGCTGGGTGGTCTATTGTTATTGAGCATCGCTGCGCTGCCTCAGTCGATGCGCACCAGCTCCCTTGCTCGCGACCTCCTTGGTTGGACCGCGATCGGATTCTGTATTGCGGCGTGCTGGGCTGCGCGGGCGATAGAACCTTCGGGAAGCGTTGTGGGATCGCTATTTCAATCCGATGCGATTCGTAGCGGGGGCTCGTGGCTAGCGGCGCTGGTGGGGATTCCTCTGATCCTGCTGGCTTGGCATCGAATGGACGGTCTCCGTATTGCCGAGCATCTGTCGATGGTGCTGTTGATGCTCTCCGGGCTTGCGTACACCGCTTCTGCAAGCGATTTGGTCAGCCTGTTTCTGGGGCTGGAGTTGGTCAGCTTGCCCACCACCATTCTCCTAGCGATGACCCGTCGCGATGGAGCTGGCAGGGAGGCGACGCTGAAGTACTTCACGCTGGCAGCTTTTTCCAGCGCGGTGTTCCTGTTTGGACTTTCTTATCTCTACGGAATCGCTGGCGACACCTCCTTGGCGGCTGTCGGACGCGTTCTGGGAAGCCCACTGAGCCTGATGGGTTGGATGGGTTGGGGATTCGTGCTGGCGGGTCTTGCTTTTCGAATGACCGCAGTGCCGTTCCATTTCTATGCCCCAGATGTTTTTTGTGGGACCAAGCTGCCGATGGCGGCGGGTCTGGCTGTCGTCCCGAAGATTGCAGGGTTCCTGGCATTGATGCGACTTTTGGATGGGGGGACCCGAGGACCTGAGGCGTTGTCGTTCTCCAGTGCCAGCATCGCGGCGTTATCGCTTTTGGCGGTGTTGACGATGACGGTCGGGAACGTTCTTGCGATGGTGCAAAAGGACTTTCGCCGTTGGATCAGCTATTCGAGTGTCGCTCATACTGGCTATCTATTGCTTGGGGTTGCTGCGATTGCCAGCCTCTCGGCATCCTGGTCTCCGATCCTTTTCTACCTAGGAGTCTACGCCGCGATGACGATTGGACTGCTAGCGGTCTGGGCGTTGGACCAAGGGGACCTTCAGCAACCGGCGCCGATGGATCGTTGGAATGGTCTTGCGTATCGGTCGCCGCGGCTTGCCTTGGCCGGTTCGGTCGCACTTTTGAGTATGACCGGGGTCCCGTTGACCGCAGGATTTTGGGGAAAGTTCCAGATCTTCTCGTCGACGATCGCCTCGTCCGATTGGATTGTGCGCGCTGCCGCGATCGCCATGGCGATCAATGCGGTGATTGCGGCTAGTTACTACTTGGGAGTGATCTGGAGGTTTTTTGAACCGGCTCAGGAGACGAATCGTCCACGCGTTGTGGCAGGGGGATGGGCTGAAGGAGGCGCGGTGGTGCTTTGCACTGTACTGACGATCTTCTGGTTTCTTTTCCCCTGAGATCACCAAGGCGCTGGTTCGCGGGGCATCTGGTGGAGTTGGTATCACCACCCTTTCGAACCATGCAAGCTACCAAGTACCCAGCAGCAGGCGCGGGCGAGAGCTTTTTCTAGACAGGGAACTAGCGTCCTTCTTGCGGAAGCCGTCGAGCGGCATATTTTGGGCTGCTGGTACGCTCGACTACCTGCCTTCTTCTTTCAGTCGGTTCCAGCGTCCAGCAGTTTCTCCTCGCAGCCAATCCGATCGGCCATCGACTCCAACGCCAACTTGGCTTCTTCTACCTGAGGCTGAGCTGCCAGCAGGACGGGATTGATTTCCTGCCGCACGGTGGATCCGATCCGAACCAACTGGGAGGCAGCGTCGCGAATCGAGGTGATTCCGACGCATACCAGACGGACTCCTGCTTCGGCCAACCAGGCGCGCCAGAGGGGGCAATGAGTCCTCAGTTGCATGGCTTGGGCTGGATCGACGTAGGCGGTCAGGAGGATGCCTGGGCGTCGGCGGTGCAACTGGTCGAAACCATCGAGCGTCTCTTTGAGGCGATCGGCCTCGACTTGGCGGATGCATCCGCTCAGATGGCGGTCGAAGCTGTCTCGGAGCATGGAGTCCTGGTCGGTCCAGGATGGTGATTGAAGTGCTTGGCCTAGTTCTTGCGCCGCATCGTGAAGATGATGGAGCCAGACGGCCGAAGGGAGAGAATCGAGTCCAATCCTGGCCCATACCGAAAGGGGATCTGGGAAGCAGGACTGCCGAGGCGTATCCCAGGGCGCAACGGCAGGATTTCGCGATATGGTCATCCGGCTGATCTCTCTATTCCATCTCCCGAAATTCGATCGTTTCCTCGTCCGTAGCTTCCTGTGGCATCAGTTCGCTTTCGACTATGCCTGGGGCAGCGGCTGGAGGCGTTGTATCTTGCCCGATACGTTCTGGAGCATGCTTGAGGCTGGTATCCGGTGGTGCGCTGGGGGACAGGATTTCAGAGGAGGTGAGTTCCGCGAGAACGATGTTCCATTGCTCCAGGCGCCGCAATAGTCGGTTTCGCGAGATTCCCAGATGGGCGGCCGCTGCCGCGCGATTGCCACGATGCCGCTTGAGTGATGCCGTGATCAACTGCTTTTCCAGATCTTCCAGCAGACGATCCATGTCGATCGGGGCCAAACGCGAGTGTGCTTGCTCGGCCCAACCCGCAAACCCGCGAACCACTGGCGGCAGATGTTTTTCATCGATCCACTTTCCTGCGGCTCGCCGAGCGGCAAGCTGCAGCACCTGCTCCAGTTCCTCCAGGTCGCCCGGCCAGAGGTAGGCCGACAGGAATCGCATGGCGCTCTCTGAGACTCCAGGAGAGCTGGCAAGGGAAGGTAGCGAGCTGGACCGCAGGCAAGCTTCCACCAGGATCGGTACATCCTGGCTGCGATGAGCCAGCGGCTCTAGATCGATGCGGTGAATGTCGAGACAGCTGAGGAGCTGGCACCAGGGGGAGTCATCGCGGCGTGCAGGGATTGAATCTGCTTGCACTGAGGCGCTCCATGTCAGCTTGGCATGATGTTGCAGCAATGCGTCCAACAACCTTCCCACCATTTGCGGTGGCACCTCGTCGAGGCAGTCAAGGAAGATGGCGGTCGACTCCGCGGCCGGGCCTCCAGGAAACGACTCGGTCGTCTGCCTCCACGTTTTCTCGTCGATCAGACGGCAGTCGACCGGTAAAAAGATCCCACGATGTTCCGGGGTTCCGCGATGTCGCCAGCGGTGGAGTTGGACAGCGTGAGCTACTTGGTGAGCCAGCCCGCCATGGGGTGCGACGATCAACACGGGACCATCGGCGGCGATTGCGCCTTGCGTTTGCCGCATCGCGCGCTGTGCAGCGATGCTTCTCCCCTGCAAGGGACGCAGGGCATCCAGAGTGCGATAGCGAAGGCGGGTGGCCTTGAGCCAAGCCTGCGCGCCCTCGATCGAATCCGTCAGCTCGTTCGTTGGTGGTCCACTGGCAGGGAGAAGCCAACCAAGCCATTCGGTTCCTTCGTCGCTTTCCAGAGGGATGGCATTTCCTCGGAACCATCGGCCATCGGGAAGCGGCACCCACCAGGCGCCATCCTGAGACACCGGCTGGCCGTCGATTGGTGGTTCCAGCGGCGACCGCATCCTCATCACAAAGGGTTTGGGAATCGAAAGCATCATCGCGATGTTGGCAGCTTCTCCATCCTCAGCGATGCGATCGGTGCAGTCGAGCCCGATTAGGGCTTCCATTGGTGTTTGCAGCAGGTCGGAAAGGGACTGATTGGCGAATCGAAGGTAGCCCGAGTCGTCGATCAGCCAAACGGGCAGGTGCGATGCAAGCAGTCTTTTACCGAGGCTGCGCGCCATGGAGACGCTTCCAGCGACCGCAGGCGCCGGCGCGGCGCTGGCGGGGCGGGATGCAGTGGACTCGTCGATCCCCTCTCCTGTCGATGGATTGGAGGGATCCTTTTTCGGATCTTTAGCCATCGTCCTGCGCCTTAGGTGAGTTGGGGAAGCATCGGGCGCACAGGATCAGGAGCTACTTGCCGGTGTCCCCAAGCAACTGCTCAATCTGTTCCTGAAGTTTCGGCCCACGCGTGTGCATCGCGACCACAGTTCCTTGTTGATCCAACAGCAACATCAGAGGAATCGCGTTGACCCCCAGCTTCTTGGCCGCCGGTGTCTCAAAACCAACGGCATTGGCATCTGAGGAGCGAACGATCATCCAGGGAAGTGGTTCGCGCTGTAGGAAATCGTTCAGGTCCTTCGCCTCATCGTCCAGGTTCACACCGACGATCTCAAAGCCTCTGTCTTTAAATTTCTCATAGGCAGCCTTCATGTTGGGGAACTCTCCCAGACACGGCCCGCACCAGGTTGCCCAGAAGTCGACCAATACGACTTTGCCCTTCAGGCTGGAAAGGTCCAGTGCTGCGCCATCGAGAGACTGGAGGCCTTCCAAGGTAAGGGGTTTGCCGAGGATTCCGGTGCGAGTGCGAAACTCGTTGACCGTTCTTTCGAGTTCCGAGCGAAGATCGGGGTTTTCAATCGATCCGACTTTATCGGCAAATGCGTCGATCATTGCCTGAGCTAATCCGGTTTTTCCCGAGTACTCGATCTGGATCGAATTGCTGGCCAGCATCATCATCGTCGTGCTGGAGGGGAATGCATCCACGAGAGCTTTTGCCGTTTCGCGGACCTTTTGAAATTCTGCCGGACCCGAGCCTTCTTTCATCGCTGGTTCGATCGCTTCCTGGAAGCTAATCAATTGAGGGGAATTGGTGACTTCCAACTGCCAGATATCGCGAGCGATCATGGGGTTGGAGGAATCCTTGAAGGCGGCGATCACCTTTTCCCTTGCGGTTTCAAATGCGGGCTGGTCCCCTTGTCTGGCGAGGACCTGAAGGGTCTGCATCATCATGCGATGATCGGGAAGATCCAGGAGATCTTTTTCGGACAGAATCTGACTCATTCCTTCGATCAACGGTGCAGCATCCTTAACGGCACCTGCGCTGTAGTCGCTGAGTCGGAATCCAAAGAGGACCAGTCGAGCTTGGTGGGCGATTTTTGGGCTGGAGATGGTTTGTATTTCGGAGGCGTACTGGGCGAGAGCTTGGGCGGCTGCAGTGTCCTGAAAACCCGCCAATTGAGAGAGGGCTTCGATCTTCGAGTAGACAGCGATGTCCTTCTGCTCGGCATCCGTTGCCTTCTCCAGAAGGCTCTCGGCTGCCGTCAGCTTCATCTCTGCCAGCGCCTTTCCGCGTTCAGCGAGCACCTGTTGGGATGCTGTTCGCTTTTGAAAGGATTCGACCAGTTCTCGGAATGCCTGATCGGTCTTGGCAAGAAAAGCGATCAGTTGTTTGGGGTCCTCTGTTTCGGGCATCGTGAGGGTCATGAAGAGCCGGTCGTCTTCGGTCTTGGGGGTACCCAGGTTCGGAGGTGCCAGATCGGTGCTCAGCTGCTTACCCGTGGGCGATGGATTGGCGGAGGCATCGGCAGGCTTTGGCATTGCTGGAGGGCTTTGAACCTGGATATCAGAAATCGACTGCTTGACTTCTTCCGTGGCGGCAGGAGATTTGGGAGCCGTCGGGGCAGTAGCTGCAGGGGCTGGTGTCGATGGTGCCGCGGTAGCGGCGCTGTCGCTGGGAGCAGCTTTTTTGGCGGAGGTTTTGCTGGAAGCGGAATCGTCTACCTCGTAGCCCGAGTCCTTGGCGGAGATTGGTTTCCTTTCGGCGGCGGGCTGGCAGCCGGTGGTTCCCGAGAGGATGGCCAGTAGAGCCAGCATGCCCGTGGCTCGGCGATGGCATTTCAGCGTGCGCAGGACCAGGGATGGATACGAGACGGAGTTGGGGCGGTCCACAGGTGATTCCTCGACGCGAAAGATGCAGGCAAGTTTGCGGGGATGAGTTCCAGGTTGACAGACGGTTTGGGGGGCTCTCAGGGAGACACCCATCGTTCCGGATATGATACTCCAAGAGCTGGGTTGCGGGGGAGCTTGATACGAACCACTGGTGGATCAAACGGGATGCGGACGATCGACTTCTATTCAGGGATCGGGGGCTTGTCCTGGGCGTATCCGGATTTGACGGTGGTGGCTGCCTATGAGATTGACGAAGGGGCCCGCCAGCTGTCGGAGCGGCATTTCGGGTACCCGGCCATCGCTTCCGAAATAGCATCTCTTGGGACTTTGGCCATTGCAGGCCATCAGGCTGAGTGCTGGTGGATGAGCCCTCCTTGCCAGCCATTCAGCAAGCGTGGAAGGCAGCTTGGCGACCTGGACCGCCGTCATGAGTCGTTTCAGGTGTTGTTGGAGAAGGTCCCTGAGTTGCTACCGCGTTGGATCTTTCTTGAGAATGTGCCACCTTTTCTGGAGTCGTCATCTTTTGAGAGGATGCGACAGCGGCTGCAGAGTTGGGGGTATCGAGTCGCCTGGAGTTGTTTGTGCCCATCGACCTGGGGCAGTTACAATCGCAGGCTGCGTTGTTACGTCGCGGCGACGCGTGACCGACATCGGCCTACTCCTGAGGGATGGATTGATCCGACCCTGTTTTCCTGCGTTCCTGTGGATCGTCCGTGGATCGAATACCGGGAGCCGGAAGCGGACGACGGTCGATTTCAGATTGGATCCGCCGATTGGGATCGCTTCGGTGGGGCGATGCATGGGGTGCGTTGGAGCGACGTGCAGCCCAGGACCAAATGCTTCGGTTCCAGCTACGGGAAATCCTGGGTGGCCAGCGGATCGGTGGTCCTTCAGGCGCAGGGGGCTCGGTGGTTCTCACCCCGAGAGGTTGCCAGGCAGTTGGGATTTCCCGATCAATTGACCTGGCCGTCGGATTGGCCGGCTCGCCGCCTCTGGCGCCTGCTTGGCAACTCCCTTTCGATCTCGACCGTGCATAGCTTCGTCGATAGGATGCTCCACTGGTAAGCTGATCCCGGCCCTCGGGATTCCGACTGTCCTCTTGTCTTGATGCACGAGTTGCCCGATGGTTCTACCCCAACCTGGTCCAGTGGAGGTCAATAGGGGCCCAAGGGGCAGTGGGTCGACCGATTGGATCGCCAAGGTGGGGCGATGGATTCCTGCCGTCGAATCGCTGCGCGGCTACGACGCGCACCTGCTGCGTCGCGATGTCGTGGCGGGGGCGACCGTTGCGGCGGTAGCGGTACCTCAGGCGATGGCCTACGCCACCATCTTCGACATGCCGATGCAGATGGGGTTGTTCACCGCCATCGTCATGACGGGGGTCGGTGCTCTGCTGGATTCGTCCAGACAGCTGATCAACGGACCGACCAACGCCATTTCGATCGCGATGCTCAGCGCACTGAGTCTCACACCGCCGGAGAAGCGTGTGGAGGCGGCGATTCTGATGGCTCTCTTGATCGGCATCATCCAAATACTGATCACCGGGATGCGTTTGGGAGACATGTCGCGATACATCTCTCATTCGGTGATAGTTGGCTTCACGCTTGGTGCCTCAATCCTGTTGGTGATGGACCAGCTGAAAAACATTCTGGGGCTGCGCGCGATGGGGGATCCGCACGATCCATTTCTGTTGCGGTTTGCTAAGACGTTTTCTCAGGGAGGTCCGATCCACTGGCCGACCTTGGCCGTGGCGATGGGAACCATTCTCGTGGCTGCCTCACTGCGATGGCTCAATCGCCGTCGTGGCTGGCAGATACCGGAGTTGCTGGCGGCGCTGACGGTCGCAGCGGTTGTGTGCGCGGCCACTGGCGCTTCCGATCACGGAGTGCGACGGATCGACCAGATTCCGCGGGAGCTTCCCGCATTCTCGCCGCCGCGAGTCGATTGGGGACTGGTGAGGGATCTGCTGCCAAGCGCGGCGCTGATTGGCATGCTGGGGCTTCTGGAGGCGATCGCCATGGCCAAGTCGATCGCTGCAAAAACGCATCAGAAGCTCAACATCCATCAGCAATGTTTGAGCGAAGGGGTTGCCAATTTGGCCGGCAGTTTTTTTCATTGTTTCCCTGGTTCTGGCTCGCTGACGCGGTCTTACATCAACCATCAGGCGGGTGCAGCAACGCAGTGGTCTGGGGTCTTTTCTGCAGCGGCCGTGGCGGTGGTGATCCTGCTTTTTGCTCCCTGGGCTCAGTACATCCCTCGCGCGGCACTGGCTGGGGTTTTGATGCTGACCGCAATCCGGATGGTCGATCCTCAGCATCTGCTTTACCATCTGAAGGCCACTCGGTTTGATGCTGCCATCGTCCTGGCGACGGCTCTGGCTGCGGCGCTAGTCTCTATCGAGTTCTGCATTTTGATCGGAGTATTTCTTTCGTTCTTTTTCTATGTCCCCAAGGCGGCTCGGCTGGATTGCCTGGAGTATCAGTGGGATCGATTCGGCAAGATGCAGCCGCGTCGATCGCTAGCTGGGGCCCATTCTTCCTCCTCCTCGTGCGATCGTTGGCGTTTCTACCATGTGGAAGGGGAACTGTTCTTTGGGGCCAGTCCAGACCTGGAGGGGATGCTGGAGAGAATTGAGCAGGAATTGCCGGAGGGGGTGCGGTTTGTCCTGTTGCGAGTTCGGTACGCACGCAATCCAGACGCAGTTTGCATGGAACTTCTGGAGCGGTTTCTCACGTCGCTATCCGGTCGGGGAATCCAGTTGGTGCTCTCGGGAGTGGGAGACGACCTGAGGCAGGTGATGGCACGCATCGGTCTGGACGAACGGATAGGGAGAGATCGAATTTTTTACGAGCAGCAGGTGGAGGGATCGAGCACTCGGGAGGCGGTTCTATGGATCTACCGGCAGTTGGGAGATCATCGTTGTGCGACCTGCACGCTGGGGGAAATGCAGAAGGTACCGACGACGATCGACTACGATATCTGACCAGACGCTGGATCGTCTGCCGGGCCCGCGGGAAGTACAAGCGAATCGTCTCTGCAAGTTATGGCCGCAGCCGAACGGACGCGAAGATCGGTCGGCAAAGCTCCAGACAGGCATGGTAGCGGTTATGATGGGAGCGATCCGGCCTCCCGGTTTCCTGAGGAACTGCGGATTTGAGCCACCTTTCCAAGGAGTCGCAAATCTCCATGAATTCGGCAGAAGCAGCCAGCACGCAGCGGTGGCCCCTGCACTGGAAGATCCTCACGGGGCTGATCGTCGGGGTACTTGCCGGTTTGCTTGCCCGTTCGGTTGTGTCGACCATTTCCCCGGACGCCAAGGCTTGGGTCGACTGGTTTGCCACAAACATCGCTGAATCGGTCGGGAAGGTGTTTCTGCGACTGATCTTCATGGTCGTCATCCCGTTGGTTTTTTCTTCCTTGGTGCTGGGGGTGGCTGGCATCGGAGATCCTCGCCGTCTGGGACGGATCGGTGCATGGACGTTTGGGATCACCCTGCTTCTTTCTCTGGCATCGGTGCTGATTGGACTTGGGGTTGTCAACACGATCCGCCCCGGAGATTCGCTTCGCCCGGAACAGAGAACAGCTCTGCAGGAACAGTTTTCGACTGGGGCCGAGGCGACGGTTGCCAATGCCAGGAAGAGTAAATCGCTTCGGGATTCCCTGCTCGACATGATCCCGAACAATCCCCTTCAGGAGATGGTCGGGGCCCTGGATGGCAGTTCTCCTGGCAACGGAATTCTTTCCGTGATGTTCTTTGCTTTGGTGGTGGGTCTGGCGATTACGGTGCTGCCAACCGAATCCCAGCCTCTGGTGGCCCTTTTGGAGTCGATATTTCAGGTCAGCATGAAAGTGATTGGGTGGGCGATGGAGCTGGCGCCCTGGGGAGTTGCTGGCCTGATGTTCTCGATGACCAACCGACTTGGCAGCGACATTCTCTGGACCCTTGCCTGGTATGTCGCCACCGTTTTTCTGGGATTGGGGCTTCAGTGGTTGATCGCCTATTCGATCGCTTTGTCGACCCTAGGTGGGATTTCGCCTCTGGTTTTCGCACGCCGGATCAGCACTGCGGCCCTGACGGCTTTCTCGACTTCTTCTTCCAACGCCACGTTACCGACGGCCCTGCGCGTAGCGGAAGAGCAGTTGCACCTTCGTCCGGAGACGGCGCGATTCGTGCTGACGGTAGGATCGACTGCCAACCAGAATGGTACGGCGCTCTATGAGGGAGTCACCGTGCTCTTTCTGGCTCAGGTATTTGGCGTCGAGCTGAATCTGATCCAGCAAATGACGGTCCTGATTCTCTGCGTGTTTGCGGGGATCGGGACCGCCGGAGTGCCCGGGGGATCTCTACCGGCCACCGTCTTGGTGTTGCAGACGATCGGCGTCAATGCGGGTGGGATTGCGATCATTCTTGGAGTCGATCGACTTCTGGACATGGCGCGCACGACGCTGAATGTTGTCGGTGACTTAGTGGTCGCTCAGTGTGTCGATCGAATGGAGGGGGGGATGGGTCGAGAGATCGCCATGCCATCTGGCAAATCATCGACCGAGTCCACCGGTTCTCAAGGAGGCAATCGCCAACTGTGAAGATCTTCGTCCTCGATAACTACGACTCGTTCACCTACAACCTCGTCCAGCGTCTGGGGGAGATCGACCCGACGCTGGAGGTCAGGACGGAGCGAAATGATGCGGTCACCGTCGAGCAGATCGCTCAGTGGAGCCCGGATCGCATTTTGATTTCCCCGGGGCCCTGCACTCCCAATGAAGCAGGGATCTCCCTGGAACTGCTCCGTCAATTGTCGGGTACCTTTCCCATTCTAGGAGTCTGCCTGGGGCATCAATCGATCGGGCAGGCTTTTGGGGGGAAGGTAGTTCGCGCACCGCAGTTGATGCATGGCAAGACCGATCGGATCCATCATGACGATCGCGGGATGTTTCGTGGGATCTCTAGTCCTTTCGTGGCGACCCGTTACCACAGCTTGGTGATCGAGCCCAAGTCACTGCCGGACTGTCTGGAAGTGAGCGCCTGGGTGAACGATCCGTCGACGGGCGAGAGAATCATCATGGGAGTGCGGCATCGGACCTTGCCGGTCGAAGGCTGGCAGTTTCATCCCGAAAGCTTTCTCACCGAACCGGGGCCGGAATTGCTGGCGAGATTTCTTCGATGGGATCGATGATTTCAAGCCCTGACGGAGTCTCTGCATCGCCCCGGGAAGCGGCTTGGATATCCAGATCGATTTGCAAGAAGCACTGCTTCATCTAAACTCAAGGAATTGAGGTCCCCATCGCTCTCTCGAACGAAAAGCCGGCTGGATGATTTGCGTAACCCTGGGAAGAACCCGACATAAGTATCTGATCGCCGAGCACCAGCATATTGGTGAATTGGGTGGTGAGCTGGTGGAGCTGCGGCTGGATTACATCGGTCGCACGATCGATCTGTCACGAATCCTGAAGGATCGGCCCACCGCCGTCGTGATCACCTGCCGCAGGAAGAGTGATGGTGGCCGTTGGGAGCGACCAGAGGACGAACGGCGGATGCTGCTTCGATCTGCGATTGCTGCGGGGGTGGAGTATGTCGACCTGGAAGAGGACGCAGCGGCTGCGATACCTCGCTACGGGAAGACCAAACGGATTATTAGCTACCACAATTTTCAGGAAACTCCTGCTGATCTAGACCAGATCCATCAGCGGCTTCTGAAGTACGATGCCGACATCGTCAAAATCGCGACGCTTGCCACTTCCTTTTCGGACGTCGTCCGGATGCTGGAGCTGATGGACAAGTCGAAGGTGCCAACGATTGGGATCGCCATGGGGGATATGGGAGGAGTGACTCGCCTCCTGGCCGCTCGTTTTGGAGCTCCCTTCACCTACTGCTCTTTCGATTCAGAGCGTCAGATCGCTCCCGGCCAATTCTCTTTTAAGCAGATGCGCGACCTGTACCGTGTCGACTCGATCGATGCCAACACCAAGCTGTTTGGTGTGGTCGCCGATCCGGTCGCACACAGCTACAGTCCGCTGATTCATAACAGTGCTTTTGCCCACCATGGCATCCAGGCTCGCTATCTTCCTTTCCGCATTCCTGAAGAAGAACTACCTGTCTTCCTCCGTTGGTGCCGCACCTTCGGCATCGGCGGATTGAGCGTCACCATTCCGCATAAAGAGGCGATTCTTCCCTTGCTCAGCCGGGCAGAGCAGGCGGCTCAGGAGATTGGTGCGGTCAACACGGTGGTCTTCAATCAGGACGAAGCGATCGGTTACAACACCGATTATCGTGCGGCGATGGACTGCCTGACCGATGCGATGAAGCAAGTCACAGGGCAGGACGAACCATTCAAGGGGCGAACGGTTCTGCTGCTGGGGGCCGGAGGCGTCTCCAGGGCCATCGGTTTTGGACTTCGGCAGCGTGGTGCGATCGTCGAAATCGCATCGCGAAGCATGGAGCGGACGGAAGCTCTAGCGCGGGCGATTGGTGCCAATGCGATCTCCTGGGATTCCCGGTACGACGTTCGACCGGCACTGATCGTCAACGGAACTCCTATCGGCATGTTCCCTGATGTCGACAACACCCCGTACGAAGGCGAGCATCTGGATGCCAGTACCCTGGTTTTCGATACCGTCTATAACCCAGAGTCTACGTTGCTGGTGAAGTCGGCCCGCAAGCAGGGCTGTCCTGTGCTGACCGGAAGCTATATGTTCATCCGGCAGGCCTGCTATCAGTACAAGCTCTTTACGGGAATGGAGCCTCCTGCCGATGTGATGCGGGCAACGCTGCAAAAGGCGATTTCTCCACTGCGCGACTGATGCGACAAGGAAGTCCATGGTGTTTCTGGCATTCGATGGAATCGATGGCGCTGGCAAGTCGACGCAGATCCAGCTACTGACCGAATGGCTTGAAGGTCAGCAGATCCCTTGCGAGCTAGTTCGTGATCCGGGTAGTTCGCCACTGGGTGAAGCGGTTCGCGATCTGCTGCTGCATCGCGAGGAAATTCCGATTGCACCGGTCGCCGAAATGCTGCTCTATATGGCGGCTCGCGCCCAGCTGGTTGCCCAGCGAATCGTCCCGGCGCTTGCCGCCGGAAAATGGGTCATCTCAGACCGTTTTCTGCTGGCCAATGTCGTCTATCAGGGGGCGGGGCATGGCCTGCCCATGGAGACGCTTTGGGATGTTGGCGGCGTTGCGACGCAACAGCTGTCACCAGACATTACCATCCTTCTGGATTTGCCCGTGGAACGGGCGATGTCGCGAATGAAAGGGCCGCAGGACCGCCTGGAAAAAAGGGGACAGGACTATTTCCAGCGGGTTCGAGATGGATTCCTGACGCAGCTTCCTCGCGCGTCGAGAAAGACGCTGGTCGTTGATGCGACGCAGACACCTGAGGTGATTCATCAGCGGATCGTTGCGTTCCTTACGTCCACCTTGAAGGTCGGCGATCTTCCGGGGTGATTCATTTCCGCTTGGCGGCGACGATCATTCCACCTGCTCGCATGTTTGGCAGCCACCAACTGGACTCCAACGGACCGCTGGAACGATCATTCAGCCAGCACCATCGTTCGATCTGTAGCCCCGCCTGCTGTAGGTCTTGCCGCAGTTCGCGTCCGCTGTAGATGTGTAGATACATATTGGGCAGACCGCGGTAGGGATAGACTCGATCGCCAAATTCCCACTGCCGATCGCTGATCGATCTCCAGAGCTGTTTGGCCTGCATCCACCATCCTTGGGGTTCCCGCCACCAAGTACCGCGATGATGCACATGCACAATCCACTGCCCGCCAGGCTTCAGGATGCGTGCCGCGTGGCGCAGCACCTGCTGGCGATGCTTTCGTCCGCGGACCATTCCCAGCGAGCTGTACATGCAGAGGATCAGATCTGCACTGCTGTCAGGGATTGAATCGAGTTGCACCATGTTGGCAAGTTGCGTATCGATTCTCTCCCGCAGTCCCAGCGTCTCTGCTTTGATCCTCACCTGCTCCAGCATCGATTCGCTTAGGTCGACGCCAACCATTCGCCATCCCATCTGCGCCAACGCGATCAGATGCCGACCGGTACCACAGCCCAGATCGTAGCCAACGGGTGAGCGATACGGGTCGACCTCCTGAATCTGCTGGGCGATGAACTGCTGATCAAAATGAAGCAGAGGATGTCCATCATGAAACGAATCGTACTGCTGTGCGATCGATGGCAGGTGAGCGTAATCCCAAGCACCACGGCAGACGCCCGGCGGTAGCTGCCAGGCGGGCAACTCCTTTCGGTCCCCACCGCCATCCCCTTCCCTTTCGCCGCTCATCGCTACCACCCGATCCTGTCAGCAAGTTTTCCGAGGTCTACAGCGATTCCAGGTAGCGAAGCAAATCGGCCAGCTGCTCTGGTTCCAGTCCATCGAGCAGTCCGGATGGCATCAACGAAAGAGCCGATGGCTGGATGCTGGAAAGATCTTCCTGGCTGACGCGAGCGACCTGTCCATCTGCCAGGTGCAAAAGGATCCCATCGGCCGATCGGTAGATCGTCAGGCCCACCAGCACCTGGTCGTCGACCGTCAGGACTCGGTAGGCTTGGTAGCGGTCGGGAACCGACTTGCTTGGTTCGAAAATCGACTCCCATAGATCCTGAGTTGCAAATCGCCGCGAGACACCTGCCAGATCGGGACCCAGGGCGGTGCTGGAGTTATGGCATTGGGCGCATCGGGTCTGCTGAAAGAGCAGTTTGCCGCGCTGGGCATCCCCTGTCCGCTCCTTGGCCTGGGCGACGCGATCCCGCCAATCCCCAGGACTCTGCAACGCCTGCAATCGCGCCTGAAGCTCGACCGACTCCGGACCTGCCTGCCCAAGCAACTGCAGCCATGCTTCGGGATTCAGCTTGTCGGGGATGGAAGAAAGCGACAGGGCTCGGGCGGCGCGCTGGAGGCGTTCGAGCAGTTCGGTGGGCTGGATCCCTTCGGGAGGTTTACCACATCGGACCAGGAACTCGGCAAGGCACTGAAGTTCCTTCTCCGGCGGACCGGAAGGGAGTGTGCGCAATGCCGTCCAGGAATCGAGCCATCCGGAACGATCAGGTGATGCCAGGCGTTCCAGAAGTGGCTCTTGCCACTCTTCGGCCAGCGCGGTCTGTCGGGCGAGCGTCGCCAGGACGGCACCACGCAACGCCGGCTCCTTCCAAGCGACGCGGAGGCATTCTCCACGCCTGGGATCTTCCGACGACTCCAAAACCCAGCGGACCATCTCTGGGCTCCACGAACTTGGCTCACTTTCCAACATGCGGTCGAGTATTTTTCTGCGAGCCTCTGGGTGCAGCGGCACGGGGAGCCATCGCGCCCAGAGAAGCGAGTCGGACTGGCCAAAGTCGGGGTGCTTGATCAGGTGAGCGGGCAGATCTGGGTCGCCAGTCAGCAGTGCGTCCCAAAGATCCTTCAGCCGATTCTGCCACTGGCTGTCGGTATTCAGACCTCGCTCCTTGACCTTGCGTTCGATTGCCAGGAGGGCACCTGCAGCGGCATCGGAACGTTCAGGGGTCGCAGGGTGGGTGCAGCTTGCTAGCAGAGCCAGCGCATGGAGATCCGAAGTGGGATGGCTTTTGTCGTCGATCAGAGCCAATGCGACTTGGGGGACTTCGGCTAATGCCGGCCGCATCATTGCCAGGGTTCGGATCGCTTCCACTTGGAGATCGATCTTGCCGTCGCTGCCTGCCTGCTGAATGGTGGCCAACAACCATCGAGTCCAACCATCGCGCACCTTGGGATCGAAACGCTCGGAAAACCGAGATCGATAGCTGTCGAAAAAGCTGTTTTTGGCGGTCGGTGAATGGGGAGGCACTTCGTGGCGAAGGTCCCCGATTGCGGCTTGAAGATGGGTGAGCAGTTGCTGCATCGCCGAATCGTCGGTCGGCCATCGTTTCTGGGAGACTTCCGAGGCGAGGCCATCCAGCACTCGCCCTTCCAGGCCGCTGGGGGCGGCGGCGTAATGGAGATCGGCCAGTCGTTGAAGCAACTCATTCCCCTGTCGAACGCGGCGGCGCGACAGGGCCCACAGTCTGACCTGGCTTAGGGTGCTGTCCGCGAGTACCAGGGGCAGTGAATCGCTGTTGGGCGTCCACCGTCTCCAGCCGATGCATTCCCAGGCAGCCAGTTGATCGACTGGCGCCATCCATTCTCCCCAGTCGGTCGCATATCCAGGGGAGCCACTGGACTGAGCCACCAAATCGGAAGCTTTCTTCTGCCAGGTGGCAAGGTCGTTGGGGGTGCCATTGGTTTTGCCCCATCCGATGGCTCGCCACCCCATCGCTCGCAGTTCGGCCACGGGATCGGCCAGCCAACGATCGATCGTCCGGGGGTTGACCATCGTTCCGGGAAGCGCCAGCAGTTGTCGGGCTGCCTGGAGCCTGGCGGCGTCGGTCAACCGTTTCTCTTGGTAGCTCCAGTTCCCTACCGAAGCTTCGGCGAGCACCTCCTGGATTCGTTCACCGGCCAGTTGTCGCGCGGAAGCGACTTGGTGTGATTCGAGCGAGGCATTGGCTTGGAGCAGCTTGGTTGCCTGTTCGGCTTGGGCCGGATCGAGCGATCGAGGTGAGGGAAGATTGCGTTCCTCGCCGGTCGCATCTCTCCAGATCGAAAGCGTTTCCGCAGGACCTTGGTAATCGATCCGATAGATCGCCCCGCGGGTTCCTCTTCCGCCGACGCTGACTAAAAGGCTGCCAGAAGGTTCGACGACCAGGTCGGTCGCAGCAAAGCCCGCACTGCCGGTCGACTTGAGGAATGTCTCGGCCCCCAATCGAAGTCGTTTGGCGTCGGGATGATCGGCTGAGACGGCAACGCGTTCGGGGTAGACCGCCAGGATACGCCCGAAAGTCCAGTCGAGAGCCAGGATGGCCCCCTGGTACTTCGAGGGAAAGCGGCTGTGCTGGTAGACAGCGACGCCGGTTGGCGAACCACGGCCCAGAGAGGCCAGGGTGCGTGGCATCAGGAATCGATAATCGGGATCGCGAGAGCATTCTCCGATCCATCCTGCATCGGAACCGGGGCTAAGGACCAGAATGCGAGTGGGTCGGTACCATGGAAGGGTGATGTCCCGTTCTCCATCACTGTCGTAGGTGACTGGCTGGCCATCGGGCAGAAAATCGAAGTCGTAGGCATTTCGCAGTCCATGAGCGACGACGCCCCGGCGCTGAAAGTCGGGGCTGATGCGCCAGAGGGTTCCGGCTCGCGCGACGGGAATGGCTGCATCCCCGTCGCTTTTCAATCGCTGGATCCCTTCGGCGTGGTTGCCGGCCATCAGATACCACCACCCATCCGGTCCCCGACGAATCGCATGCGCATGATGCTCCCCACCTGTCGTCAGGGCCAGCAGTTTCTCTGGCGGTGTATCGGCGACCAGATCCCCGTTGTTGTCGGCGCTGCGCCACAGTCCGCCATCGGCGACCCAGAACCGGTACTTGCCTTCGGCCCAGAGCCCCTGAGCTCCCTGGCGAATCGCACCGGTCCACGGAATCCCCTTATCGAATCGTCCGTCTCCGTCGGTATCGACGAGCGTTCGGAGGTAGGCAGGACCGGAGATCACGGGTCGACCAGCCGGATCAAGCGTCATGCAGAAGGCGTCGTGGACCAGTTCGTCGGAAGCGACCAGTTGGATGGTGAACCCTTCTGGCAATTCAACGGGCAACGGATCCTCAACGGGTAGCGGATCCTGCGCCCATACTGATTGCGGATCGAGGAGGCACGAGAGGAGCAGACAGGAGAGGGCAAACAGCCAACCAGAACGATGCGGCGCTGCGTGGGTGCATCGTGGGGATTCCGACGAGGCAAGGTCCAAAAAGCCGGCATGGCGACCGTGCATCGAATGCTTCCTTACCGAGGTCGGGTTGATCCATCCAATCATCACAAGCAGCCATCGGTTGGCAGATGGTTGTTCCCCAGCGAAGTCGACGGATATGGCGGGAAGCTTCGACTCCACGTCGACGGCTTCTCGTGCCTGTCGACCGTCAGACGTCGAGGTTCTTCACATCCAGAGCGTGCTTCTCGATGAACTGGCGGCGGGGTTCCACTTTGTCTCCCATCAGCACCCGGAACATTTCATCGGCGGCGGCGGCATCGACCAGCGTCACTTTGATCATCGTGCGGTTGGAGGGATCGAGGGTGGTTTCACGAAGTTCCTCAGCGTTCATTTCGCCCAGTCCCTTGAAGCGGGTGATCTGGAGTCCTTTTTCGCCGGCCGATCGAATGGCTGGCAGCAGGGCGCGAAGGTCTTCCAGCCCGATTTCGGCTTCTTCCCGAAGCAACCGGAATCGCGGTTCCGTGAAGCCGGTGCGATCTTTCGGGAGCAGCTGTTCGATGCCATAGCCAAAGGCGTCCAGTTCTTTCAGGCCGCCATTGATCGTCCGCACTTCATGCAGTTCGATAATGTAGGGTTTGTCTCCGTAAAGCTGGCCATCGCCGTCGGGATCGAGCGTTTCCTCGGTTTCCAGGGAGTCGATGGTGGTCGCTTCGGTGGCGATGTTGCGGCTTTTGAGGTACCCATCCAGTTGCTCGCGGGTGGTGAACCAATGCTCTTCGGACTTATAGACCAAGTGGTAGACCGGCATCCGGAGGGTTTGAGGGTCTAGCCGTTCGGAGTGGGTGCGAAGGCTGATGCCCCGTCGCTCCAGCGCCAGAATCGCTTCTTCGACCGAAGCGAGCGTGGTGCAGAGTTTCCGCATTTGATCCCCTTCGATCACCTTCCCTTGGTCATCGACGAAGCGGCTGTCGGAAAGTCCTTTCTCGAGCAGTTGCTGCTTCATGACTTCGTCGGAATGAACGTAGTACTTCTCCTTCTTGCCGCGCACGACGCGGAACAGAGGAGGCTGCGCGACGTAGACGTGGCCGCCGGCGACCAGTTGATACATCTGGCGGTAAAAGAAGCAGAGCAGCAGGGTCCGGATGTGCGATCCATCGACATCGGCGTCGGTCATGATGATGATTCGGTTGTACCGTCGTTTCCCGACATCTTGATCGGTTCCAATACCGCACCCGATCGCCTGAATCATGCTCTGCACTTCTTCGTTGTTGAGCACCTTGTCTTCGCGGCTTTTGTAGGCATTGATGATCTTGCCTCGCAGTGGCAGGATCGCCTGGGTGTCGCGGAATCGTCCGCCTTCGGCCGATCCGCCTGCCGAGTCACCTTCCACGAGGTAGAGTTCGCACTCTTCCATCTTGTTGCTGATGCAGTCGCGCAATTTTCCGGGCAGACCACCGCCACCCAGAGCGTCTTTGCGTTTGCGGAGCAGATCTTTGGCTTTTTTGGCCGCTTCGCGCGCTTCGGCAGCTAGCAGTCCCTTCTTGACGATGGTCTTAGCTGCCTTGGGGTTCTCTTCCAGGTACTTGGCCAGTTCTTCGCCGACAATCGTGTTGACGATTCCCTCGATCTCTCCGTTGCCCAGTTTGGTTTTGGTCTGGCCTTCGAATTGCGGATGGCCGACGCGCATGCTGATCACAGCGGTCAGCCCTTCGCGAAAATCGTCGCCGGTAGGGGTGAGATCCTTGAAAAGGTTTTCCTTTTTTCCGTAGGCGTTCAGCGTTCGGGTGAGGGCAGACCGGAATCCGGAGACGTGGGTTCCCCCTTCGATCGTGTGGATATTGTTGACGTAGGACTGAAGGTTCTCGGTGTATTCGCCTGAGTACTGAAACGCGATCGAGTAGCCAACATCATCGCGTTTGCCTTCGATCAGGATGACATCCTCATGCAGGACGTCGCTGGCACGATTCAGATGCTCGACAAACTCCACAATCCCTCGCTCATAGTAGAACTCATCCCCCTGCCCCTGCCGTTCGTCCCTTAGCCGAATGCGGACGCCGCTGTTGAGGAAGGCGAGTTCCTGGAGTCTTTTGTGAAGGGTGTCGTAATTGAACTTGGTGTTGGGAAAGATCTGACTATCGGGTTTGAAGGTGGTTTTAGTGCCACGGCGAGAGGTCGTCCGGACCTGTTTGGCAGGAGACGTCGGTACGCCCCGTTCGTAGGTCTGCATCCAAACCTGGCCGTTGCGGCTGACCTCGACTTCGCACCACTGCGAGAGGAAGTTCACAACCGTCACGCCGACCCCGTGGAGACCACCGGAGGTTTGATAGGCCTTCTTTTCGAATTTGCCGCCGAACTTCAGAACCGTCATCACTCCTTCCAGAGTGCTTACCTCGCGCTGGAGCATTTCTGAAAGCTGAGCGTGTCGGTCGGTCGGGATGCCACGGCCATCGTCCTCGACGGTCACCGAGCCATCGGCATTGATCGTCACCGAGACGGTTTTGGCGTGGCCTGCCATCGCCTCATCGATCGAATTGTCGACGACTTCATAGACCAAGTGGTGAAGCCCCTTGAGCGTCGTGTCGCCGATGTACATCGACGGCCGTTCCCGGACATGCTCCAGGTCGCTTAGGTGCTTCAGATCGTCTCCGCTGTAATCGGAGCGATCGAGCGCCATCGATTCGTCGTTGGGAAGATCCTGTTCAGGCTGCTCGGAAGCGCCGTTGCTCATGGTCGTCTCGTTGTCGCTTTGGGCCTTGAAACTCGATCCATCCATCCAGAAAGAGGCGCCCCTTACCGGGGGATGGGTGTCAGCAGTGCGCCCACAGTAGGGCGTCATGGCCGGCACGAGGAATGCGTGCCACCAAGCCGCTCCAGGGGCTCTTCTCAGGAATCCAAATTATAGCCGATCGCCCCAGTCGCCTCAGTGGGGAAAGATCGCAAGAACCCCATTTTCCCAACACTTTCCCAGCCAGCCCGAAGCGCACGACCTGCTTTGGGTGGGGTGGGAATCTAGCGAGGCGCCCCGGCAGGTGGGAGCACCTGGGTGGCCGCATCTTTCCAGGGCTTGAGGATCGATTCGCCGATCGCGCTCGTTCGATTGGCTCGAGCCAGTGAGAGTCCCAGATCAGGGTGGTTTTGCCAGTCCTCAGCTCCAAAGTTGCGGATGTCGTGATAGGGCCGGTTCAGCTTGGGGGTCACCTTTCGGATCAGATGAAATCCTTCCTGGTCGCGCACCAGGTAATAGTGAAACAAGCCGGCCATCAGAGCGGCACCAAAGAGAGTCCCCATCAGGAAAGTGGAAAAATGGCGAAACATGAGCATCAACTCCTGGAGGTCGAGGGTGGGCCCGATGGTAGTAGCGGACCGAGTGTTTGCGCTGATTTGACGCGAAGGGATCTGACCTGAACCATTGGACTTCAGCATGTTGCCACAATAGAGCGATCAATACCATAGCAATCGAGGGGGGCCATCGCCTGGGTTAGGCTGGTGCCGAGACCGGTGAGGCCAGATCGGTTTTCAGGTGTCGCCATGGCTGTCGGCGATTGGCCGATGCTTGCCAAATCGGTCGGAATGTTCCAAGCTGTTGCAACAAGGTCGCCGCCCCGATCGGCACTTCCTTTGCGAGGTGTACCAGCTAAATACGGGAGAGATTCGTGCCACTGATCCAACTGACGGAAGTCCGGAAGGTTTATCGGCTGGGGGATGTGGAGGTGAACGCCCTGGATGGCATCACGATGTCGATCGATCGCGGGGAATCGGTCGCATTGATCGGTCCCAGCGGATCGGGAAAGTCGACTTTGATGAACACACTGGGGTGCCTGGATCGCCCCACGTCAGGAAGCTATCTGCTGGATGGTCAGGAAGTCGTCACGATGACGCGAGATCAGCGGTCGAGGATCCGCAATCGACAGATTGGATTTGTGTTTCAGAATTTCAATCTGCTTTCGCGCACCAGCGCTTTGGAAAACGTCGAGCTGCCGATGTTGTATGGGGAGGTGACTTCGGCGCGGTCGCGGCGGGATCGCGCACGGGAGTTGCTGCAGATGGTTGGGTTGGGGGACCGGATGGACCATCACCCCAGCCAACTCAGCGGGGGGCAGCAGCAACGCGTGGCGATCGCCCGAGCCCTGGCAGCCAAGCCATCGATCCTGATGGGGGATGAGCCGACAGGGAATCTGGATACGCGGACCAGCCGCGAAGTGATCGATCTGTTCCTGAAGCTCAATCAAGAGCATCACTTGACGGTGATTCTTGTGACCCATGACTTGGCGGTGGCGCGCAACGCGCGACGCAATGTCGTCCTTCGTGATGGCCGGGTGCTATGCGATACGCTGGATCACCAGCAGGCTGCCACTTCCCTGCAGCGATCGCAGCAATGGGATGTCGATGCGGAAGAAGGATCCGGTCGGGCAGCGGTTCAGGGATGAGCCGCTAGATCGGGGATCGCGTCGTTCCGATCCCCGATTCGTTGGTGATTTCCCAGGACAGTGTCGGTTGCTACCTAGCGGACATCAATTGCTGGCGGAGGAACGTGTAGGCCAGCGCCTGCATGTAGGCGCTTTGCTGGTTGTTGGCCGCCCCACCATGGCCTCCCTCGATATTCTCGTAATAGAGGACCGGATAGCCCATCGATTCCATCTTGGCCATCATCTTGCGAGCGTGACCTGGGTGGACTCGATCGTCCTTGGTCGATGTAGTGAAGAGAACGCTAGGGTAGCGACGGTCTTCCCGCAGATTGTGGTAGGGGGAGAATCTCTGGATGAAAGTCCAGTCCTCTGGTTTGTCGGGGTTGCCATACTCGGCCATCCAGGATGCTCCCGCCAGCAGTTTGTGGTAGCGCTGCATATCCAGCAGCGGCACCTGACATACGGCAGCTTGGAAGAGATCTGGATAGAGTGTCACCATGTTGCCGACCAACAGGCCGCCGTTGCTTCCACCCTGGATTCCTAGTCGTTTGGGTGAGGTGACTTTGCGGGTGATGAGATTCTCCGCAACCGCGGCGAAATCTTCGTAGGCCTTAAGTCGATTCTCGCGAAGGGCGGCTTGGTGCCATCGGGGACCGTACTCCCCGCCCCCTCGAATATTGGCCACTACGTAGACACCCCCCTGGCTAGCCCAGGCGCGACCTACCGAGGCGTTGTAGGAGGGTTGCAGGGAGATTTCAAAACCGCCGTAGCCGTAGAGCAATGTTGGCTGGTCGCCATCGAGCGGCAGATCCTTGCGCGAGACTTGAAAGTAGGGAACGCGCGTGCCGTCGCGGCTGGTCGCAAAATGCTGCTCGATCTGCAAACCCTGCGATGGAAAGAACTCTGGAAGACTCTTCAGCTTCTCAGGAGCTTCCCCGATTTGCCCGTAGAGCAACGTCGTGGGAGTGAGGTAATCGGTGCTGGTGAGAAAATAGGCGTTGGACTCGTCGGGATCGACTGGCATGAAGCTGAGCGTCCCGAACTCTGGGGAACCTTTCAGCGGTTCTTTGGACCACATGCCGTCGCGTTGGGTACATACGATCAGGCGATTCTTGACATCTTCCAGCACATTCAGCACCAGATGGTCGCGAGTGAAGGAAAAGCTGGCCAAGGCGGAGGTTTCGTTCGGTTCAAAGAGGATTTGGTAGTTCGGTTTTCCAGCAAGGAATTCGTCGAAGCGAGTTACCAGAAGGCTTCCGGCGGCGAAGGTCTTGCCGCCCGTTTCCCATGGTTCCCGAAGTTCCAAGCAAAGCCATTCGTGGAAGACCGACTTGTTGACCGAGTTGGGGACGTCGATTTTGATGGCGTCACCCGAGGGTGGCAAGTAATAGAGTTCATCGTTGTAGAAGGCGAGATTCCGCACCAGAAAACTACGCTCGAATCCGGGGGAATCGTCATGCATACCCGAGGCGGACATGTCCTCCAGCGACGCCTCGAAAACCTTCTCTGCGGATTCCAGCGGAGTGCCTCGCTTCCATCGTTTGACGATCCGTGGATATCCCGAGGTGGTCATCGAGTCGGCGCCGAAGTCGCTGTAGATGAAGACGTGATCCTCGTCGATCCAGTCCATCCCTCCCTTTGACTCCGGCCGATCAAAACCCCCTTCGACGAAGCTTCGGGTTTCCAGATCGAATTCGCGAGTCACATCGGCATCGGAGCCTCCTCGCGACATGGTGACTAGTGCTCGTCGATAGCCAGGTCGCAGGATCGAGGCTCGCTTCCAAACCCAGCTCTCTCCTTCTTTTTCGCCTAGCTGATCGAGATCTAGCAGGACTTCCCAAGCGGGCTGGTCCTTTCGGTACTCCTCTAGCGTGGTGCGTCGCCACAGACCCCTGGGATTCTTTTGGTCTCGCCAGAAGTTGTAGTAGAAATCGCCTCGCTTGCTGACCATTGGGATGCGCTGGTTGGAATCGAGGATTTCAAGGAGCGATTGCCGCAACGGCTCAAATGCAGGATCCGATTCCAGCTGTTTCTGGCAGAGGGCGTTTCGTGCACGGACCCAGTCGAGCGCCTTATCGCCGCTGACGTCTTCCAACCATTGCCAAGGATCGTTGCTCACAGAAGTACTTTCACTGAGGGGGATGCTGGCGGAGGGTCGGTCCCCTTCCTGGGCGTAGGCTTGGGGAACCAGTATCGATAGACCTGCCACCAGATACCATGGCCAGCGAAGGGAACGCATGAGCGGCACTCCTGGGTGATCGAAGGGGAAACGATTCGTTTTGCTCGGCGAGCAAAACATACGCCCGAAAAGTGACAGTGTACCCAATGGACTGTCCAGCCGGAGGGTGGCGATCGGCCGTTGCCAAGAAGGATCCACCAAGGAGATTCAGGTGTTGGTTGGCAAAGGCGGGGAGGCGGGCTGTGCCGGGCCGAGAAATCGAATGCAAGTTCCAGTCTGAGGGGTGGACAGAATGTCGATTTGACCGCCTACCAATTGGGCGCGCGTCGCCATCCCTCGGACGCCGAAATGGCCTTGCGGAAGGTGGGCTGCATCGAATCCCTGGCCATGGTCCTCAATCTCCAGAAGAAAACGGCGGGCCGAAGGATCCCAAGAGACTTCGATGCGAACGCGAGGGGAGCGGCTGTGCTGAGCGGCATTGCGAAGAGCCTCTTCGGCGATCCGCAGCATCGTCAGCGACAAATCGCTGCCCGGCTCTGGGGCATGCGAGGGAGATCGCCAGTCGAGCTGCCAGGCGATTCCGGGATACGCCTCCTGGAAGGACGCGACCAGTTGCTGCAGATGGACTTCCAGAGGTTCAGTTGGCGAATCCCAGCCACTACGCAGTTGGTTGATCCAGCGTCGACCGTCGGTAGCGGCCTGTTGCAACAGAAAAGCAAGCTGCTGCCAATCCTTCTCCGTCAACGCCTCACCACGCCGCCAAGAGGCAGCGCATGCTTCGAGCTGCCACTGAGCGGCGACGATCGACTGAATCAGGCCATCGTGCAACTCGCAACTCCATCGCAGCCGATCCCATTCCATCATTTGGATGGCCAGATGGTGGGGCGATCGGACGGTTGGATCGGCAGGGTCGGCTTCTTCAGGGGGATCGATCATGGTTGCGCCGGTGGCTTCAGATCGAGGTCTTTCAACGACCGACCAAGCCTTTTTCGATCCGATTTGCGGGCGGGACCGGGAAGATGGTTCGCCGCGTCTTGCGAGGCTTCGGGGTGGGGCTGAGCTGCCATCCACTGAGAGACGGTTTTCGGAAGGTTTTTTTGCTCTTCGGGCGACCCCATTGCCTGCATCGCATCGTGAACCCCAAGGAGTACCGACTGCTTGACTCCTTCACGGATCCAACCAAAAAAACCGTGGTTCATGGCATGACTCCTGCCTACAGGCTTCGTCGGCCGATCCGCTCCTCTTGACCGGGCAGACGCGACCCTCTCCAAACCAGCGAAGGCTATCGACCGGCGACTACGAAGTCCATGCCACTTCAACCAGCCCCTTCAGGTGGTTTTTCCAATTGGTGCCACCCACCTTTTTTAATTGGTGCCACCCACCTTTTAGGCTTTTCCACCTGATATGGTGGGTTTTCGTGTTCCTCCTGTTGTGGCTTTTTGGGGGACGGGCAATGCTGCTGGGGAATCACAGGTCGTGCACCACCAAAGGGTGGTTTTTTCAATCGGTGCCACCCACCTTTTGCAATTGGTGCCACCCACCTTTCGTTATTTCCACCTGAATTAGTGGGTTTTTGGGTTGGCGCAGGTTGGTTTGCGTCGTGATGGAGAGGAGGAATTGCTGGAAGAAGTCAGA
>Ga0315902_10000667_pt1 | contig 57784 bp, 46 predicted proteins | sample LakEriMetagenome_9_FD_203523 | JGI IMG/M metagenome (GOLD analysis project Ga0315902, IMG submission 203523) | Freshwater fungal communities from buoy surface, Lake Erie, Ohio, United States - Buoy 12 MA117 | ecosystem: Environmental > Aquatic > Freshwater > Lake > Lake biofilm | place: USA... | reverse complement strand
CTTGCCGCGGCGCAGCGGGCGCGTGACCGGACGGCCACGCGCCCAGGGGGATGCCAGCCTTCGGCCGGCTCAGGCAGGACTCAGGGTCCGTAGACCTTGCCGAAGCTCGCCCACTTCTTGCCGTCCCAGCGCACCAGCTGCTGACGCTCGATCGGGAAGAAATCATCCGGCCCGGTCTTGATGTTGATGCCCGGCAGCAGCATCGGAAGCGTCATGTCGAGGCTCGCAGCCTGGCGCATCACATTGTCGCGGGTGAGGTTGTCGCCGCACTTCCTCAGCACCTCGACCACCGTCTGCGTGGCGGTGTAGCCAAACACGTTGTTGGCATCCTTGAGGTCACCGCCCGCGTAGAACTTCTTCATGAACTCCATCCAGTCCAGGTAGGCCTTGTCCTTCTCCCACTGCGGATCGGTCGGGTCCTTCAGGTAGTAGGCCGAGATGATGTCGCGCGCATTCTCGACACCGGCCGGCACGATCACCGACGCCACCGACACCGACACGCCGTTCAGGTAGTGCTGCGGCTTCCAGCCGATCTCGGCGGCTTTCTTGATCGCCTGCGCGGCGAACTTCGGAATCGTGATGTTGAAGAAGGTGTCGGCACCGGAGCTCTTGAGCTCGACCATCTGGCTGTCGATGGTGGGGTCGGTCACCTCGTAGGACAGCTTCTTGACGATCAGCGCCCGGCCTTTCTCGCCGAGGCCGTCCTCGAAGCCCTTCAGATAGTCGCGGCCGTAGTCATCATTCTGGTAAATGATCCCGATCTTGGCGTTCGGCTTGGTCTCGAGGATATGGGCCGCATAGATTTTCGCCTCGGACTGGTAGCTTGGCTGGAAACCCATCGTCCAGGGGAAGGCCTTGGGGTCGCCCCATTTGGTGGCGCCGGTCGCATTGAACAGCTGCGGCACCTTCTTCTGATTCATGTACCGGTGGATCGCCGAGTTGGTCGGCGTGCCGAGCACGTTGAAGACGAACAGAACTTCATCCTGCTCGACCAGCTTGCGCGCCATCTCGACGGTACGCGCCGGGTTGTAGCCGTCGTCGTAGGAGATCCAGTTGATGCGACGGCCGTTGATCCCGCCCTCGGCGTTGACCTTGTCGAAGTAGGCCTTGATGCACTTGCCGATCGTGCCGTAGCTCGAGGCTGGGCCCGAGTAGGGGCTGATGCCACCGATCTTGATTTCCTTGTCGGTGGCGCCCGAGTCGTAGCGCTTCTGCGCCGAAACCACCGGCGCCAGCATCGACGCGGCGGCTGCCGCGAGCATTCCGTTGACCTGTCTCCTGTCCATGCCTAGAGCTCCTTGGGGTGGCGTGTTGTCGCCAGGGTTAGCGGTGAATCCGGGCGAACGGCCCGGCGGTTCGATGCGCCGCCGGGGCCGCTTCGCCCTCCAACGTCAGAGGGACCGAAACCGTTGACCGTACAACGATCCTCAGCGCGGCTGGGCCGGCGCCGAGACCGCGCCGGTGCGTCGCCGGATACTGCCCCAGACCTTCGCGAGCATGCCGGCGACGCCGACCGGCATCAGGTACATGAAAACGATCAGGAAAACACCGTAGATCGCCCACGGGGCCGACTTGGATATCTCGTCGGCGACGTTCGGCACGAACTGGATGAAGATCGCACCAAAGATCGCGCCCGAGATCGAGGCCAGCCCGCCAATGACCACCGCGACCAGGAAGGTGATCGACAGGAAGACCGTGAAGCTGTCCGGCGCCACGAAGGCAACGACGATCGCACCGAGCGCACCGGCCACGCCGGTGAAGGCCGCCGACACTCCGAAGGCCAGTGTCTTGAAGACCGTGAGGTTGATGCCCATCGCCGAGGCGGCGATCGGGTGGTCGCGGATTGCGACCAGCGCGCGCCCGACGCGCCCGCGAAGCAGGTTCCAGGCAATCAGGAACATGACCGCCGCGACGAACAGCGAGAAGTAATAGAGCCAGCGATCGGCGTTGAAGTTCTGATCGAGAAAGCGGAAGCTGAACGGCGGCTCGGGCTTGTTGAGCACGATGCCCTGCACGCCACCGGTCAGGCCTTCGAGCTTCTTGTACTTGAGCAGCTGCGGTACCGCGAGCGCGAGCGCGAAGGTGGCGAGCGCCAGGAAGTGCCCCTCGAGACGCAGTGCCGGAAAACCCATCAGGATGCCGAAGATGAAGCAGACCAGCGCGGCAAGCGGGAGCGTCGCCCAGTAGGGCAACCCTGCCTGATCCATCAGGATGGCCGAGGCGTAGGCGCCGATCGCATAGAACGCACCGTGGCCGAGCGAGAACTGCCCGTTGTAGCCGGTGAGGATGTTCAGTCCGAGCACCGCGATCGCGTAGACGATCACCAGGTTGAACTGGAAGACCCGGTAGTTCTTCACCAGGAAGGGCAGCACCAGCAGCAGCGCCAGCACGAGGATGCCGCCGAGCCAGACCCACTTGCGGTCGATCGAGGTGTTCATACGCGGGTCACCAGAACTTTGCCGAACAGGCCGTTGGGCTTGAGGGTGAGCGTGCCGACGATCAGCACCAGCGCCACCGACAGCTTGAGCTCGGTGCCGATCACGTAGGCACCGAGCAGGTTCTCGAGCACACCGACGATGAAGCCGCCGATCACCGCCCCCCACGGGTTGTCGATGCCGCCGAGCAGTGCGCCAGCGAATCCGTACAGCAGGATGCCCGACATCATGTTGGGATCGAGATAGACGATCGGCGCGACCATCATGCCGGCCACCGCACCGATCGCGGCCGCCAGGCCCCAGCCCATCGCAAGCATCCAAGACACCCGCACGCCAACCAGCCGCGCGGAATCCGGGTTCTGCGCGGCAGCCCGCATCGCCAGACCCAGCGGCGTGAAGCGGAAAAACGAGAACAGCAGACCTAGCACACACAGCATCACGAAGACCGAACCGATCTCGTGGGCGTTGAAGTACTTGGTGACGAAGAAGGCGTCCTTCGGGAAGGGCGATACGAAGGCCTTGATCGTGTGCTCGAAGATCCAGCCCGCCACCGAGTTGAAGATCACCAGCAGGCCGATGAACACGATCACGTTGGTGAGCGCCGGCGCGCGCTCCACCGGCTTCAGGATGATGCGCTGGATCAGCACACCGCCCGCAAACGAGATCGCGACCGTGAGGAAGAAGGCCGCCCAGTAGGGCATGCCGTTGTTGATCAGCGCCCACGCGATGAAGGTGCTGAACGTGGCCATCTCGCCCTGGGCGAAATTGATGTGGTGGGTGGCCTGGTAGATCATGACCAGAGCCAGCGCCACCGACGCGTAGATGCCGCCGTTGGCAAGGCCCGCGAAGATCTGGTGCAGTAGGGCTTCCATGTGCGCTTTCCGGGGTCGTCAGATGCCGAGGTAGGAGCGGCGGACGTTCTCGTCGTTCTTGACCACGTCGCTCGGGCCCGAGATCGAGACATGCCCGGTCTCGAGGAGGTAGGCGTGGTCGGCGAGGTCGAGGGCCAGCGTGGCGTTCTGCTCGACGAGCAGCATGCTGACCTTATCCTGCTGGTTGATCTCGCGCATGATCCGGAAGATCTCGGCGACGATCAGCGGTGCCAGGCCGAAAGAGGGCTCGTCGAGCAGCAACAGCCTGGGGCGAAGCATCAGCGCGCGGCTGATCGCCAGCATCTGCTGCTCGCCGCCGGAAAGCGTGCCCGCCTGCTGCTGCCGGCGCTCCTTCAGACGCGGAAAGCGGCTGTACATCTTCTCGAGATCGACCGCGACCTCGGCCTTGTCGCGCCGGGTGATCGCACCGAGCCGCAGATTTTCCTCGACCGTGAGGCCGGTGAAGGTGCCCCGCCCATCCGGCACATGCCCCACGCCCATGCGCACGACCGCCTCGGTGGCCTTGCCCACCACCTCCTCGCCGTCGATCTTGATGCTGCCGGTGGTCTTGACGACCTGGCAAAGCGCGCGCAGCGTGGTGGTCTTGCCGGCACCATTGGCACCGAGGATCGTGGTGATCTTGCCCAGTTCGAGCGAGAAACTCACGCCGAACAGAACCTGCGTGGGACCGTAGGCCGCGTTCAGATTGCTGACTTCAAGCAGCTTTGGCATCGCTCGGCGCCCCAAGGTAGGCGGCAATGACATCGGGGTGGTTCTGGATCTCGACCGGTGTGCCCTCGGCGATCTTGCGACCGAAGTTCAGCACGACGATGTGGTCGGAGACCGCCATCACGAGACTCATGTGATGCTCGACCAGCAGCACGGTGATCTTGAGCCGGTCGCGTACGTCGGTGATGAGCTTGCCCAGACCATCGAGTTCCTCGTGGTTGAGACCCGCGGCGGGTTCGTCGAGCAGCAGCAGTTTGGGCTCCGCGGCCAGCGCGCGCGCAAATTCGACACGCTTCTGGATGCCGAAGGGAAGATCACCGGCCGCCCGCTGCGCGTAGGGGGTGAGCTCGAGGTAGCCCATGATCTCGTGCGCCTTCGCGCGCAGGCGCTCCTCCTCGGCACGCACCGAGGGCAGACGCAGTGCGCTGGCCAGGAAGCCTGCACTCGAGCGGCAGTGCGCACCGATCATCACGTTGCGCTCGACCGACATGGTCTTGAACATCGCGAGATTCTGGAAGGTGCGCCCGATCCCGCGGGTCGCGATCTCGTGGACCGGCGTGGCAGTGATCGATTGCCCCTCGAAGAGCACATCGCCCTGCTGGTAGGAATACAGCCGGCTCAGACAGTTGAAGAGGGTGGTCTTGCCGGCCCCGTTCGGACCGATCAGACCGCACACGCCGCCGCGCGGCACATCGAAGCTGACGGAGTCCAGCGCAACCACGCCACCGAAGCGGACCGTGATCCCGCGAACGCTCAGCAAAGCGTCGTTCGCCACCTGTGTGTGTCTCCCGGATCGTGCACCCGACCCTGTCGTTCGTATCATCACCATCTCGTTGCGACGAGACGGCGCCTGCTCCCGAAGCCGCAGTTATACGGATCTCTCGCGTTGCATGCAAGCGCAACGGTTCGAGCAACCTCCCTCCCGCATCCGCGTTCCCGTCCACGGAGTCCCGCATGACGAACGAGCCCTCCAGCACCCGATTCCGCCTCACCTACTCGACGATGTTCGATCCGCCAGCGATGCTGCACGAGCGATTCGAGGCCGCTCTCGACGCGCTCGACACGGTTGCGGGCCGCGAGCACACGATGATCATCGGCGGCGAGAAGATCCGCAGCGCGGCACGCTTCGAGGTGCGCTCACCTGTCGACCGTCGCCGTCTGCTCGGTGTCTTTCAGCGTGGCGATGCGTCGCAGGCACGCGATGCGGTGGCCGCCGCCGGCGCCGCGTGGCCGGGCTGGGCCGCGACCCCCTGGCGCGAGCGCGTGCGCCTGCTGCGGCGCGCCGCCGCGCTGATCGAGGAGCGCGTCTACCAGCTCTCGGCGGCGCTCGCCGTCGAGGTCGGCAAGACGCGCATGGAGGCGATCGGCGAGGTGCAGGAGAGTGCCGATCTGATCAGCTGGTACTGCGACCGCTTCGAGGAGGCCGACGGCTTCCTGCGCGCGCTGCCCGACGACCCCCTCGCCGGCTGGCGCAGTCGCAATGCAACCCGCCTGCGTCCCTACGGTGTCTGGGCGATCGTTGCGCCCTTCAACTTTCCGGTGGCGCTCGCCGCAGGGCCGATCGGTGCCGCACTGGTCACCGGCAACACCGTGGTCTTCAAGGTCGCGAGCGACACCGCCTGGAGCGGTACGCTGCTGATGGAGGTGTTTCGCGACGCCGGGTTGCCCGCCGGTGTCGTCAATCACCTCACCGGCGACGGCGCCGTGGCCGGGGCCGCTCTGGCCGAGGATCCCGGCGTCGCTGGCATCACCTTCACGGGCTCCTCGGAAGTGGGGCAGCGTCTCGTGCAGCACTTCGCCGGCGGCCCCTGGGCGCGGCCCTGCATCGCCGAGATGGGCGGCAAGAACGCCACCGTGGTCAGCCGCCACGCGGATCTCGAGCGCGCCGCCACCGGCATCGTGCGCTCGGCATTCGGACTGCAGGGCCAGAAATGCTCCGCCTGCTCGCGGGTCTACGTCGAGCGCCCGCTCGCCGACGCGCTGCGCGCGCGGATGGTCGAACTGACGGCGGCGCTGCGGGTGGGCGACCCCACACGCCGAGAGAACGCGATGGGACCGCTGATCAATCAGGCTGCCTTCGAGCGCTATGCGCGCTGCGTCGAGCAGGTACGGCGCCACGGCGCCATCGACACCGGCGGCGAGAGCCTGGCGCACGGCGAGCTCGCGCATGGCTGGTTCGTCGCGCCCACCATCGCCCGGGCGCCCCGGGACTTCCGGCTGTGGCGCGAGGAGAAGTTCATACCGCTGGTGCTGGTCGACGCGGTCGACAGCGTCGACGAGGGCATCGCGCTGGCCAACGCCACGCCTCATGCGCTCACCGCCGGGTTCTACGGCGCGCCGCACGAGATCGAACCCTTCGTCGACCGGATCGAGGCCGGCGTGGTCTATGTGAACCGACCACAGGGGGCCACGACCGGGGCCTGGCCGGGTTACCAGCCCTTTGGCGGCTGGAAGGGCAGCGGCAGCACCGGCAAGGCGATCGGTTCCTTCTGGTATCTGCCGCTCTACCTGCGCGAGCAGGCCTGCACGATCGTCGACTGACGCGCCAGGCGCTGCAGGGCCGCGTCGGCGGCCCTGCGGATCCTGCATCGGTGGTTCGGCAGACCCCGCTACAGCGGCTTGCGAATCAGGTTGGCGATCTCGCCGATGATCCCGCGCCGGAACGAGAGCACGCAGACCACGAAGATCAGACCCTGAACGATCGTGACCCAGGCTCCGAGCTGCGCGAGGTAGTTCTGCATCGAGATGATGACGGCTGCGCCCACGATCGGGCCGAACATCGTGCCGAGCCCGCCAACCAGCGTCATCAGGACGACCTCACCCGACATCGACCAGTGCACATCGGTCAACGATGCCAGCTGGAAAACCAGCGCCTTGACCGCGCCAGCCACCCCGGCGAGGGTTGCCGACAGGATGTAGGCCACCAGCTTGTAGCGGTCGGTGTCGTAGCCCAGCGACAGCGCCCGCGGCTCGTTCTCGCGGATCGCCTTGAGCACCTGACCGAAGGGCGAATGCACCACCCGCCAGATCAGCCCGAAGCAGGCGAAGAAGATCACCATCACGAGCACGTACATCGCGCCGTTGCCGGTGAGATCGATCAGGCCGAAGAGCTTGCCGCGCGGCACCGCCTGGATGCCATCCTCACCACCGGTGAACGGCGCCTGCAGATAGAAGAAGAAGATCATCTGCGACAGCGCCAGCGTGATCATCGCGAAGTAGATGCCCTGGCGCTTGATCGCGAGCAGGCCGGTGACCCAGCCGAGCAGCGCGGCGCATCCGGTGGCGAACAGGATCGCCAGCTCGGGCGTGAAGCCCCAGACCTTGGCCGAGTGCGCGGCCGCGTAGCCGGCGGTACCGAGAAACATCGCGTGCCCGAAGGACAGCAGGCCGCCGAAGCCGATCAGCAGGTTGAAGGCGCACGCGAACAACGCGAAGCACATCACCTTCATCAGGAAGATCGGATACAGCACCAGCGGCGCCAGGGCGAAGAACGCGAGCAGCACCAGAAACGCGATTTTCTGGTGGCCCGTGCCGGCGCCGGCGCCGGCGACGATCGGAACGGTGGACGAGGACATGGCGGGGGCCCCTGCGCGACTACTTCTGGGTACCGAACAGCCCGGCGGGCTTGATCAGCAGGACGATGGCCATGATCACGAAGATCACGGTGTTGGAGGCCTCGGGATAGAAGACCTTCGTGAGGCCCTCGATCAGACCCAGACCGAAGCCGGTGACGATCGACCCGAGGATGGAACCCATGCCCCCGATCACCACCACCGCGAACACCACGATGATCAGGTCGGCGCCCATCTGCGGGCTGACCTGGTAGATCGGGGCGGCCATCACGCCCCCGAGCGCGGCGAGCGCCACGCCGAAGCCGTAGGTCAGCGTGATCATCCGCGGCACGTTGATGCCGAAGGACTGCACCAGAGCCGGGTTCTCGGTGGCAGCGCGCAGGTAGGAGCCGAGCTTGGTGCGCTCGATCACATACCAGGTGACCAGGCACACCACCAGCGAGGCACCGATCACCCAGGCCCGGTAGTTGGGCAGGAACATGAAGCCGAGGTTCTTGCCCCCGGTGAGCTCGGGCGGAATCGGGTAGGGCTGACCCGACGAGCCGAACTCGTTGCGGAACAGCCCCTGGATGATCAGCCCGAGCCCGAAGGTGAGCAGAAGCCCGTAGAGATGGTCGAGCTTGTACAGCCTGGCGAGAAACAGCCGCTCGATGATCACCCCGGAAATGCCGACGATGATCGGCGCGAGGATCAGCGACCACCAGTACCCCATCTTCAGGTAGGTGAGCGCAAGGTAGGCCACGAAGGCGCCCATCATGTACTGGGCGCCGTGCGTGAAGTTGATGATGTTGAGCAGGCCGAAGATGACCGCAAGGCCCAGCGACAGCAACGCGTAGAAGGAGCCGTTGATCAGGCCGATCAGCAACTGCCCGAACAGGGCCTGAGTGGGTACGCCGAAGATCTCCATGGGAGCCGCCGCTGTGCCTTGGGGTTGGGCCGAGTCTTACTTCTTCGTGACCAGCGGGCAGTTGCCCTGGTCCATCGGCCGGAAGGCCTGATCCGCCGGGATGGTGGCGCGGACCTTGTAGTAGTCGTACGGGCCTTTCGACTCCGCCGGTTTCTTCACCTCGACCAGATAGGCAGGATGAACCTTGCGGCCATCGGCGCGGATGGTGCCCTTGCCGAAGAGCATGTCATCGGTGGGCATCTCCTTCATCTTGGCCACCACCTTGGTGCCGTCATCGCTCTTCAGCGCCTCGACGGCCTTCAGGTAGTGCAGCACCGCACCATACACGCCGGCGTGAACCATCGACGGGTATTTGCCGCCATTCTGGGTAATGAAGCGCTTGGTCCAGGCACGGGTCTGATCGTTCAGATCCCAGTAGAAGGTCTCGGTGAAGATCAGGCCCTGCGCCTTGTCCAGACCCAGCGCGTGAACATCGGGCAGGAACACCAGCAGGCCCGCCAGGTTCTGGCCGCCACGGGTGATGCCGAACTCGGCTGCCTGCTTGATCGAGTTCTGGGTGTCACCGCCGGCATTGGCCAGACCGATGATCTTGGCTTTCGAAGCCTGGGCCTGCAGCAGGAACGAGGAGAAGTCCTGCGTGTTCAGCGGATGGCGCACCTTGTTGACCACCTTGCCGCCCGCCTTGAGCACGACCGCCTCGGTGTCGCGCTCGAGCGCATGGCCGAAGGCGTAGTCGGAGGTGAGGAAGAACCAGGTGTCGCCACCGGTCTTCACGATCGCCGAGCCGGTGCCGTTGGCCAGCATCCAGGTGTCGTAGGTCCAGTGAACGGTGTTGGGCGAGCAGGCGGAGCCGGTCAGGTCCGACGTGGCCGCGCCGGAGTTCAGCATCACCTTGCCCTTTTCGCGCACGATCTGGTTGACCGCGAGCGCCACCGACGAGGTGGGCACGTCGGCCACGGCATCGACCTTGTCGGTGTCGAACCACTTGCGCACGATGCTCGAGCCGATGTCGGGCTTGTTCTGGTGATCGGCCGACAGGATCTCGACCTTCAGGCCCTTCTTGGCGGCACCGAAGTCCTCGACCGCCATCCGGGCGGCCACGACCGAGCCGTTACCGGTGATGTCGGCGTAGAGGCCCGACATGTCGTTGATGACGCCGATCCGGATGACGCCATCGGAGATCTGCGCCTGGGCGCCGGACGCGGCCACAAGAGCGCCGGCCAGCAGGGTGGAAATCAGGGTGCGCTTGAGCATGTCGTCTCCTCGGTGCTGCTCTGGGTGGAAAAATGCCGGGGGCGGCGTTCGAAGACACAGGGGTCGATCGCGGCGGGCGCAGGGCGCGCAGCGCCCCGAAGCCCGTGCTCAGACTCCGAGAAACTCGTGGAGCATGTCCTTCTTGGCGTCGAGCTGCGAGGCCTCGAAACCCTCGACGATCCGCCCATGCTCCATCACGTAGAAGCGATCGGCAAGCGGCGCCGCGAATCGGAAGTTCTGCTCGACCATGATCACCGTGAAACCGCGCTCGCGAAGGGTCTGGATCATGCGGGCCAGCGCCTGCACGATCACCGGCGCGAGGCCCTCGGAGATCTCGTCGAGCAGCAGCAGGCGTGCACCGGTACGCAGGATGCGCGCGACCGCGAGCATCTGCTGCTCACCACCGGAAAGCCGGGTGCCCTGGCTGCTGCGGCGCTCCTTCAGGTTCGGGAACATCGCGTAGATCTCGTCGAGCGACATGCCGCCGGAGGCCACCTGCGGAGGCAGCATCAGGTTTTCCTCGCAGGACAGGCTCGCGAAGATGCCCCGCTCCTCAGGACAGTAGCCCAGGCCCATCTGCGCGATGCGGTGCGGCGGCAGGCCGATGGTTTCGGTGCCGTTGATCATGATCGAGCCGGTGCGCCGACCGACCAGGCCGAGAATCGACTTCAGCGTGGTGGTGCGGCCCGCGCCGTTGCGGCCGAGCAGCGTCACCACCTCGCCCCGGTTCACCACCAGGTCGACGCCGTGCAGGATGTGCGACTCGCCGTAGAAGGCGTGCAGATCGGTGATGCGCAGGTATTCGGTCTTTTCAGCCATGGGCGCCCCGCAATTCCGTCGCCTCGCTGCCCATGTAGGCCTCGAGCACCTGCGGATCCTTGGAAACCACGTCGTAGGGGCCTTCGGCAATCACCGAGCCACGCTGCAGCACGCTGATGCGGTCGGCGATGCTCGCCACCACGTTCATGTTGTGCTCGACCATCAGCACCGTGCGGTTGGCCGACACCTTCTTGATGAGTTGCGTGACCCGCTCGACGTCCTCGTGCCCCATGCCCTGCGTGGGTTCGTCGAGCAGCATCAGCTCGGGCTCGGTGGCGAGCGTGGTCGCGATCTCGAGGGCACGCTTGCGGCCGTAGGGCAGCTCGACCGTCACGGTATCGGCGAAATCATCGAGACCCACGGTGTGCAGCAGTTCGCGCGCCCGATCGTGCAGTTTCTCGAGCGTGCGCTCCGATTTCCAGAAATGAAAGGACGTGCCGAGCTCGCGCTGCAGGCCAATGCGCACGTTCTCGAGCACGGTGAGGTGCGGGAAGGTGGCGGAGATCTGGAAGGACCGCACGATGCCGCGCCGTGCGGTCTGCGCGGGCTTCTCGTGGGTGATGTCGTGACCCTTGTACAGGATCTGTCCGCGGGTGACCGGCAGGAACTTGGTGAGCAGGTTGAAGACCGTGGTCTTGCCGGCGCCGTTGGGACCGATCAGGGCGTGGATGTGGCCCCGCTGGACCTTCAGGTTGACGTCGCTGACCGCGACGAAGCCCTTGAACTCCTTCACCAGCCCTCGTGTCTCGAGAATGATGTCTTCGGCCATCCGAGTCGTTCAGAAAGAGCGGCGCTGGCGCCGGGGATGCCCAGTGTGCAAAGCGGGCGGATTATGTCGAAAGCGCGTCGCCGAGGCAACGGCCGACATGCGCGGCCGCGCGCTCCCTCGCGGGACAGGGTTGCAATGTCAATGATTGTCGCGCGGGATTCCGTGTGTCGCGTCGATGCGCTGGTACGAGACCGCGAAGTCCAGACAGGCGCCGCTGCTCAGCTGACCCACGTAGCGACGCTGCAGTTCCTGCCAGGGCGTCTGGCTGACGAGTTCCGGTGGCTTCCAGGCGGCGCGCCGCCTGGCGAGTTCAGCCTCGTCGATCAGCATGTCGGCGCGCCGGCGCTTCAGATCGATGCGCACCCGATCGCCGGTCTGCAGCAGGGCCAGCCCTCCACCGACCGCGGCCTCGGGCGACGCGTTGAGAATCGACGGACTGGCCGACGTACCGGACTGTCGTCCATCGCCGACGCAGGGCAGCAGCGTGATGCCCTGTCGGACCAGCGCATCCGGAGGCAGCATGTTGACCACCTCGGCCGCGCCGGGATAGCCCACCGGACCGACGCCACGGATCACCAGCAGGCAGTCGGCATCGATGGCAAGCGCCGGATCGTTGATCCGGGCGTGGTAGTCCTCGGGCCCCTCGAAGACGATCGCCCGGCCCTCGAAGGCGTCCTCGTCGCCCGTCCGCTCGAGGTAGCGCGCCCGGAACTCGGGGGAGATCACCGAGGTCTTCATCACGGCGGAGTCGAAGAGGTTGCCCGAGAGCACCGCAAAACCCGCCTGCGGCAGCAGCGGTTGCGCGAAGCTGCGGATCACCTCGGGATTGCGCACCGGGGTATCCCGGTAGCACTCGCCGATGGTGCGCCCGGAGACGTTCAGCGCGCCGGCATGCAGCTTGCCAGCGCCCAGCAGCTCGTTCATGACCGCCGGCACACCGCCCGCGCGGTGGAACTCCTCGCCGAGGTACTGGCCTGCGGGCATCAGGTTGACCAGCAGGGGAATCTCGTAGCCGATGCGATCCCAGTCGGTGATGTCGAGCTCCACCCCGATGTGCCGGGCGATCGCGTTGACATGCGGCGGGCAGTTGGTGGATGCACCGAGCGCACTCGCGGCGACGATCGCATTCTCGAAGGCCTCCCGGGTAAGAATCCGCGAAGGACGCAGATCTTCATGGACCATCTCGACGATCCGCTGCCCGGTCCGGTAGGCCATCTGGGCACGCTCGCGGTAGGGTCCGGGAATGGCCGCACAGCCCGGCAGCGACATGCCGAGCGCCTCGGCCATGCTGTTCATCGACAGCGCCGTGCCCATCGTGTTGCAGTGGCCCACCGAGGGCGCGGCCGAGGCGACCATCTCGAGAAACTGGTCGTAGTCGATGCGTCCGGCGGCGAGCTCCTGGCGCGCGAACCACACCACGGTGCCCGAGCCGGCAAGTCCGCCGTTGTAGTGCCCGTTGAGCATCGGCCCGCCCGACAGCACGATCGCCGGAATATCCACCGTGGCCGCGCCCATCAGCATGGCCGGGGTGGTCTTGTCGCAGCCGGTGGTGAGCACCACCCCGTCGAGGTGATAGCCGTAGAGCACCTCGACGAGCGACAGGTAGCTGAGATTGCGGTCGAGGGCCGCGGTCGGACGCTTGCCGGTTTCCTGAATGGGATGCACCGGAAACTCCAGCGGGATGCCGCCGGCGTCGCGGATGCCGTCGCGTACCCGGCTGGCAAGCTCGAGATGGTGCCGGTTGCAGGGCGCGATGTCGCTGCCGGTCTGGGCGATGCCGATGATCGGCTTGCCGCTGGTGCGCAACTCCTCGAGCGTGAGCCCGTAATTCATCATGCGCTCGAGATAGAGCGCGGTCATCCCCGGATTGTCGGGGTTGTCGAACCAGGCCCGCGAACGCAGCCTGCGCCGCCCGTCTCCGCCATGGCTGTCGGCCATTGCTGTCTCCTGTGAATCGCTGCCGCGATCGTCGTCGTCGCCGCTTCGCGCCAGTGTAGCAACAGCGCTGCGCCTGGCGGCCGTTCGTCCAGCCCGCAGCCACCATCCGTCACGACCCGAGCGCCCGACCCTTAACGCGCCGCGTCGCGCGACGCATCATGCGCTGCGCAAGCATCGAAAGGCACCCTTCCATCATGGCCGCTCATCCGGTTCCGTCGAGCTCCGCCGACTCCGCTGCGCGCGGCGGCCCTCCCACCGGTCTGTCCGATCGACGCCGCGAGCCGCGCGACGCGCCCGCGCTCGCAGGACTCGCGCGTGCGCTGGTGCAGCACGGCCAGCTTGCGCTGGAGCGCGCCGTTGACCTGCAGAGCCGGGCCAACGAGGCCGGCACGAGCTTCCTCGATCAGCTCGTCGCCCAGGGGCCGCTGCAGGCGGTGCAGATCGCGCGCTTCGCCGCCGAGACCTTCGGCCATCCGCTGCTCGACATCGCCGCGGTCGACCAGGCATCGCTGCGCGACGACCTGATCGACCCGAAGCTCGCCACCGAGACCCGGGTGGTGCCGCTGTTTCGCCGGGGCGCACGGCTGTCGGTCGCGCTGTCCGACCCCTCGGACATCCAGGCGATCGACCGCATCAAATTCCAGACCGAATGCACGATCGATCCGATCGTCGTCGAACACGACAAGCTTCAGCAACTGCTGGCCAAGCGCAACCGGAGTGACAGCGAGACCCTCGACGAGATCGCCCGCGAGGGCATGAGCGAGGAAGACACGGCCGCCGCTGACGCCTCCCTCGTCGAGACCGGCTCCGATCTCGAGGACGCACCGGTGGTGCGCTTCCTGCAGAAGATGCTGACCGACGCGATCGCCGCCGGCGCCTCCGACCTCCACTTCGAGCCCTACGAGAAGTTCTACCGGGTGCGACTGCGCATCGACGGCGAACTGCGCGAGTTCGCGCAACCGCCGCTCGCGCTGCGCGAAAAGCTCGCCTCCCGCATCAAGGTGATCTCACGGCTCGACATCTCCGAAAAACGGGTGCCGCAGGACGGCCGAATGAAGCTCGCGCTGTCGCCGAGTCGCGCCATCGACTTCCGGGTGTCGACGCTGCCCACGCTCTTCGGCGAGAAGATCGTGATGCGGATCCTCGATCCGTCGTCGGCCAAGCTCGGTGTCGATGCGCTCGGCTACGACCCCGATCAGAAGGAACTGCTGCTCGGCGCGGTCACCCGGCCCTATGGCATGGTGCTGGTGACCGGGCCGACCGGCTCGGGCAAGACGGTATCGCTCTACACCTGCCTGAACATTCTCAATCAACCCGGGGTGAACATCTCGACCGCGGAAGATCCCGCCGAGATCAACCTGCCGGGCATCAACCAGGTCAACGTCAACGACAAGGCCGGGCTCACCTTCTCGGTGGCGCTCAAGGCCTTCCTGCGGCAGGACCCCGACGTGATCATGGTGGGCGAGATCCGCGACCTCGAGACCGCCGACATCGCGATCAAGGCGGCGCAGACCGGTCACATGGTGCTGTCGACGCTGCACACCAACGACGCGCCGACCACGCTGACGCGGATGATGAACATGGGCGTGGCCCCCTTCAACATCGCCTCGTCCATCATCATGATCACCGCCCAGCGACTGGCGCGCCGGCTGTGCACCTGCAGGCAGCCGCTCGAGGTCGACGAGGACGCCCTGATTCAGGCCGGCTACCGCGACGAGGATCTCGACGGCAGCTGGCAGCCATTCCGACCCGTGGGCTGCGATCGTTGCGGCGGCAGCGGCTACAAGGGCCGGGTCGGCATCTACCAGGTGATGCCGATCAGCGAGGAGATCCAGCGGATCATCCTGGCCAACGGCAATGCGATGCAGATCGCCGAGCAGGCACGACGCGACGGTGTCCGCGATCTGCGCCGCTCGGGGCTGCTGAAGGTGAGGCAGGGCCTGACCTCGATCGAGGAAGTCCTCGGTGTGACCAACCAGTGAGGCAAGGCATGCGCGACAGTCGACGGAGCCCGGCATGAGCGGCAAGGTGGCCGCTGGCGCGACAACCGGGCGCAAGGCACCCGCGGGCAGGGCCGTGGGCGCCACCGCGGTGCGCGAGCACACCTGGCAGTGGGAGGGCCGCGACCGTTCCGGCAAGACCGTGCGCGGCGAAATGCGGGCAGGCGGAGCTGCGGTGGTGAGCACCACGCTGCGCCGCCAGGGCGTGCTGGTCACGAAGGTGAAAAAGCGCGGCTATTCGCGCGGCCGCAAGGTCACTGACAAGGACATCACGCTGTTCACGCGCCAGCTCGCCACGATGATGCGCGCCGGCGTGCCGCTGCTGCAGGCCTTCGACATCGTGGCCAAGGGCACCGAGAACGGCTCGGTGGCGCGGCTGTTCACCGACATCAAGAACGATGTCGAGACCGGCACGGCGCTGTCGGAGGCTTTCCGCAAGTACCCGCTGTATTTCGATCCGTTGTTCTGCAACCTGGTCGGCGCCGGCGAGCAGGCGGGCATCCTCGACGATCTGCTCGATCGGCTCGCGGTCTACAAGGAGAAGATGCAGGCGATCCGCGGCAAGATCAAGTCGGCCATGACCTACCCGATCGGGGTGGTGGTGGTCGCGATGATCGTGGTCGCGGTGATCATGCTGAAGGTGATTCCGGCCTTCAAGAGCGTCTTCGAGAGCTTCGGCGCCTCACTGCCGGTGCCCACGATGATGGTGATCGCGATGTCGGATTTCGTGGTCGAGTACTGGTATCTGATCTTCGGCACGCTGTTCGGCTCGATCTACTTCTTTTTCCAGGCGTGGAAACGCTCGGCTGCCGTGCAGATCGCGATGGATCGCTTCCTGCTGCAGCTTCCGGTCTTCGGCATCGTGCTGCGCAAGGCGACGATCGCGCGCTGGCTGCGCACGCTGTCGACGATGTTCGCCGCCGGGGTGCCGCTGGTCGAGGCACTCGACTCGGTCGGCCGTGCGGCCGGCAACCATGTCTACCTGACCGCGACGCGGCGCATCCAGCAGGAAGTCTCGACCGGCACCAGCCTCACCATCGCGATGCAGAATGCTTCGGTCTTCCCGAACATGGTGATGCAGATGGCGGCGATCGGCGAGGAGTCGGGCTCGCTCGACCAGATGCTCGGGCGGTCGGCCGAGATCTACGAGCGGGAGGTCGACGAGGCGGTGGCGAGCCTGTCGAGCCTGCTCGAGCCGGTGATCATGGCCTTCCTCGGCGTGGTCATCGGCGGTCTCGTGATCGCGATGTACCTGCCGATCTTCAAGATGGGGCAAGTCGTCTGAGCCGACGCGGCGATCGCCGGGCGCCAGGTCGGCCAACCGGCCAGGCTGCGTGCGCCCGGGAGCCGATGGCACAATCGTCGCGATGATCGATCTCCTTCAGCAGTCGGCGCCCCTGGCCGCGGCCTGCGCCGGCGTGCTCGGGCTCCTCGTGGGCAGCTTCCTGAACGTGGTCATCCACCGCCTGCCGCGCATGCTCGAGCGCGAATGGGCGCAGCAGGCTGCCGAGCAGCGCGGCGAATCCACCGCGCCGGCGCCGCCCTTCAACCTGCTCGTGCCGCGCTCTCGCTGCCCGGCCTGCGGTCATGGCATCACGGCCCTCGAGAACATCCCGGTCGTCAGCTGGCTCGCGCTGCGCGGGCGCTGCTCGGCCTGCGGCACGCCGATCGGGCTGCGCTATCCCGCGGTCGAGCTCGCGACCGGCCTGCTGAGCGCCCTGGCGATCGGGCTGCATGGCGCGACCCTGACCGGCGGCGGCGCCCTGCTGCTGACCTGGTTCCTGGTCGCGCTGGCGATGATCGACCTCGACACCCAGCTGCTGCCCGACGACCTCACGCTGCCGTTGCTCTGGCTGGGGCTGGCATTCAACCTCGGCGAGGCCTGGACGTCGCTGCCCTCAGCGGTGATCGGTGCGATGGCAGGCTATCTCAGCCTTTGGTCGGTCTACTGGGTATTCCGGCTGAGCACCGGCAAGGAGGGCATGGGCTACGGCGACTTCAAGCTGCTGGCCGCGCTCGGCGCCTGGTTCGGCTGGCAGGCGCTGCCGGGCATCATCCTGCTGTCGTCCGTGGTGGGCGCGATCGTCGGCATCGGGCTGATCCTGCTGGCCCGGCATGGTCGCGAGGTGCCGATCCCCTTCGGCCCCTACCTGGCCGGTGCCGGGCTGCTCACCCTGTACTTCGGCGACGCGATCGCCGCATACTTGGGCCTTCGCTGACCCCCGCCAGCGCCGGAGGGCGCCTCTCGCCGTGACCGACCCCGCCCAGCCCAGTCAGCCCGACGCATCGCCCAACCCACGCCCGCGCCTGGTCATCGGGCTGACTGGTGGCATCGGCAGCGGCAAGACCACGGTCGCCAATCGCTTTGCGGCACTCGGCGTCACCCTGGTCGATACCGATCTGATCGCCCACGCGCTCACCGGCCCCGGGGGCGCAGCCATGACGGCGATCGGCGAAGCCTTTGGCACGGGCGTGATCGCACCCGACGGTCGCCTCGACCGCGCGGCCATGCGCACGCTGGCTTTCGGCGATCCCGCCGCACGCCGCCGGCTCGAGGCCATCCTGCACCCGATGATCCGGGCCGAAAGCGAGCGCCAGCTCGCCGCAGCCACCAGCCCCTACGCGATCCTGGTGGTGCCGCTGCTGGTCGAAGGCGGTCGCCCGCGCGAACGAGCCCAGCGGGTGCTGGTCGTCGATTGCCGCCCCGAGACCCAGGTGGCGCGCGTGATGCAGCGCAACAACCTGCCGCGCGAGCAGGTCCTCGCGATCCTGGCGGCCCAGGCCTCACGCGAGCAGCGGCTGGCCGCCGCCGACGATGTCGTCGACAATGACGGCCCACCCGACGGACTCGACGCGCGCGTGCAGGCGCTGCACGCGCACTACCTCGCGCTCGCGCCAACGCCCGCCTGATCGTCGGCCGGCGAGGCTCGCCGAGCCGGTGGCGATTGCCGATGGCGGTTTGTCATTCCCGGCGGATTGCGCCAGAATCCGCCGGCCAGCGGGATTTCCCGCGATCAACCCGGCCCCTGGTTTGATCCTCTACGAATTCCCCCTCAACGAGCGTATTCGAACGCTGCTGCGTCTCGAGGACCTCTTCGAGCGGCTGGCGCTGTTCACGGCTCGCGAGGCCGCGTGCGACCACCATGTCGCGCTCACCACGCTCTTCGATCTCCTCGACATCACATCGCGCGCCGACCTCAAGTCGGATCTGCTTCAGGAACTCGACCGGCAGCGGCAGGCTCTGGTGCCCTTGCGCCACAACCCTGGCGTGTCCCTGCCCGCGCTCGAGGCCATCCTCGAGGAGATCGGGAGCGCCAAAGCCAGCCTGAGCGGGCTTTCGGGCAAGGCAGGACAGCACCTGCGCGACAATGAATGGCTGATGAGCATCCGCAGCCGTACGATCATCGCGGGCGGTGCCTGCGAATTCGACCTGCCGTCCTACCATGCCTGGCTGCACCGCAACGTGGAGTCGAGGCGGCGCGACATCGGGCTGTGGTCGGCCCCCTTCCGGCCATTGCACGAGAGCCTGGCGATCGTGCTGCGACTGCTGCGCGAGAATGCATTGCGCTCGACCCAGACCGCCCAGGGTGGCGCGTTCCAGCAACCCCTCGGCGGCAAGACCTACCAGATGGTGCAGGTGCGCCTCGATCCGGCGCTGGGAGCGATCCCCGAGACCAGCGCCAACAAGTACATGATCTGGATCCGCTTCACGCTTCAGGACGGCGATCTTCGTCCCCGCCCCTTCGAAGGGGCGGTCGACTTCGAGCTGGGCCTGTGCAACCTCTGAGCCCGACCGCCGGGGGCAAGGGGCCGACGGTGCCCTGCCCGGCATGTCGGCGCCCCAGCCGATTCGTCCCGGACAACCGTTGGCGGCCCTTCTGCAGTGAACGCTGCAAGCTGGGCGACCTCGGGGCCTGGGCGTCGGATGCCTATGTGATTCCCGGCGGCGCGATCGAGGACGATACCGAGGCGCCGCCAGGCATGGCGCCCGCCCGACGCAAGCCGCCGGACAGCTGACCGGTCCCGGCGCTCAGGCACCCGCGCGAACGATCATGCCGTGAGCGCCGGCGCGGATCGCGGCTCCCAGCACCGCGCCATCGATGAGCGGGTCGCCGGCGTCAACCGCCTCGAGATAGACCGGCAGCGCGCTGGCGAACCCGAGTTCGGGCGCGATGACGAAGTCGAGCCCGAGTTCGTCGGCTCGCGCCACATCGGCCGCTTCGCGACAGCGCGCGCCACACCACCGGGCGGTCGGGCGGTGGTCGAGCCGACGCAGGTCGGCGGGTTCGAGGATCAGCCCACCCGCCTGTCGGGCCACGTGGCCCGGCACCGAGGAGCTCACGAGCAGGCCGCCGCCGCACGCGCGCAGCCGGGCCGCGGCGGCCATTACCCCGGCCTCGAACCCAGCGTCATCACGCCAGGGCTCCTCGAGCAGATGCAGCGGCGCGCCATCGCGCAGCGCCCGGGGCTGATCGGCATCGAGCGGCAGGCCCGGACGCCAGCGGGGGATGCTGGCTGGCAGCCTCAACCAAGGGAACACCGGCAGACTGGCCGGCAGCAGCGGTTCGATCAGGGGCGTCGTGAGCGACTGCCACACGAAGGCCTGCCCTTCGCGGCCGCGCGGCTCACCGGACCAGTCGCCCCAGGCCGCGAACAGGCGCCGGAAGTGCAGGCGGACCTGCGCATGCGGATAGCTGTACTCGCGCACCAGCCAGGGGTGGGAGGCCTGCACCACGAGACCGAGTTCCTCGTCGAGTTCGCGCGCCAGCGCGGCGGCCGCGTCTTCGCCCGCCTCGATCTTGCCGCCCGGGAATTCCCACCAGCCGGCGTAGGCCTTGCCGGCCACGCGCTGACCGAGCAGCACGGCGCCGCGCGCGTCGAGCACGACCCCGACCGCGACCTCGAGGCGCGTGCTCACTTCGCGCGTCGTCCGCGCCCTGGATGGCGCCCCGCCCAGTCGCGGGCGAACTGCCACGCCACCCGACCCGAGCGCGAACCCCGCTCGAGGGCGAAACGCAGCGCCTCCGGCCGCGAGCGCTCGATGTCGCGCTCGCCGCAGCCGAAGGCGAGCAGCCAGTGGGCGACGATGCCCAGGTAGTCGTCCTGACGGAACGGGTAGAAGGACACCCACAGACCGAAGCGCTCGGACAGCGAGATCTTCTCCTCGACCCGTTCGCCGGGGTGGATCTCGCCGTCCTCCTGGTGCTTGGCGTCGAGGTTCTCGGACATGCGCTCGGGCATCAGGTGCCGGCGATTGGAAGTCGCGTAGATCAGCAGGTTGTCGGACTGCGCCGCGACCGAGCCATCGAGCGCCACCTTCAGCGCCTTGTAGCCCGCCTCGCCCTCCTCGAAGGAGAGGTCGTCGCAGAACACGATGAAACGCTCGGGGCGACCGGCGACCAGCTCGACGATGTCGGGCAGGTCGACGAGGTCGTCCTTGTCGACCTCGATCAGGCGCAGGCCGCGAGCGCTGTACGCGTTCAGGCAGGCCTTGATCAGCGAGGACTTGCCGGTACCGCGCGAGCCGGTGAGCAGCACGTTGTTGGCGGGCAGCCCGCGCACGAACTGCCGGGTGTTGCGCTCGATGGTTTCCTTCTGCTCGTCGATGTGGCGCAGGTCCTCGAGGCGGATCGGCGCGACATGGCGCACCGGCTGCAGCCAGGACTGGGTGCCCAGACCGGTGGCGCGACGGCGCCAGCGGAAGGCGACCGCGGCCGACCAGTCGGGCGCGGCCACTGCAGGGATCAGGGTTTCGAGGCGCGCGAGCATCGCTTCGGCACGCCGCACCAGCTGGTCGAGATCAGACATCGTGGGCAGGCCTCAGGAGCGGTAGTCGGCGTTGATCGAAACGTAGTCATGGGAGAGGTCGCAGGTCCAGACCGTGGTCTGCGCGCTGCCGCGGCCCAGCACCACCCGCACCGTGATCTCGGCCTGCTTCATCACCCGCTGTCCCTGCTCCTCGCGGTAGCCGGGGTGACGGCCGCCGGCGGTGGCGACGTGCACGTCGTCGAGAAAGAGGTCGATGCCCGCCGTGTCGAGATCGTCGATGCCGGCATAGCCCACCGCGCACAGGATGCGGCCGAGGTTGGGGTCGGAGGCGAAGAAGGCGGTCTTGACCAGCGGCGAGTGGGCGATCGCATAGGCCACCGCCGAGGCCTCGACCTCGTTGCGGGCGCCCTCGATGCGCACGGTGATGAACTTGGTGGCGCCCTCGCCGTCGCGCACGATCGCCTGGGCGAGTTCGCGCGCGACCTCGACGATCAGGGCCTTGAGCTCGGCGGCGCCGGGATCGGTGTCGGCCTGCACCCGCAGGCCCGCGGCACCGCTGGCCACCAGCACGAAGGCGTCGTTGGTGGAGGTGTCGCCATCGACCGTGATGCGGTTGAAGCTCGCGTCGGCAGCCTCGCGCACCCAGCGCTGCAGCAGCGCGGGCGCGATCGCGGCGTCGGTGGCGACGAAGCCGAGCATGGTGGCCATGTTCGGGCGGATCATGCCGGCGCCCTTGGCGATGCCGGTGACGGCGACCGGCACACCGCCGATGCTCGCCCGCCGGGAAGCCGCCTTGGGCAGGGTGTCGGTGGTCATGATGGCCTCGGCGGCCTGTGCCCACTGCGCCGGCGCGAGATCGGCCACCGCCGGATCGAGCCCGGCGACCAGACGCTCCATCGGCAGCAACTCGAGGATGACACCGGTGGAAAACGGCAGGATCTGGGCGGCGTCGCAGCCCAGGCGCGCCGCGAGCGCCTCGCAGGTGGCGCGGGCGTCGGCCAGCCCGGGCTGGCCGGTGCCGGCGTTGGCGCAGCCGGTGTTGACCACCAGGGCGCGAATGCGCCCGCCGCCCTCGCCCGCGAGATGCTCGCGGCAGACCTGCACCGGCGCCGCGCAGAAGCGGTTGCGGGTGAACACGCCGGCCGCCGCCGCCCCGGGGGCGAGCTCGATCACGAGCACATCACGGCGGCCGGGTTTGCGGATGCCGGCGCGCGCGGTGCCCAGGCGCACGCCGGCCACGGCATGCAGGCTGGCCGGATCGGGCACATGCAGGTTGACGGCCATGGGCGAATCCTCCGGGGAAGTCGTACGATGGAAGTCCCGCATTCTACTGGCCGGCAGGCCCGCACCCGCCGGGCCGCAGCCAGGACGACGCCGCAACTGCCATGGCCGCAACCACCGGACTGATCCTGATGGGAGGCGGCGCCCGAGCCGCCTACCAGGCGGGTGTGCTCGAGGGCATCGCCACCGTGCTCGACCGCGCAGGGTGGCCGGCTGCCCGCAACCCCTTCCCGGTGGTCTGCGGCACGTCGGCGGGCGCGATCAACGCCGCCGCCTTCGCGGCGCACTGCGACGAATGGCAGGGCGCGGTCGGGCGCATCGCCTCGCTGTGGCGGACCGTGGAAGCCCACGAGATCTACCGCACCGATCTGCGCGGCTCGCTCGGCAACGCCGCCCACTGGGTGGGCGCGCTGCTCTTTGGCTGGCTCGCGCGCACACGGCCGCGCTCGCTCTTCGACAACACGCCGCTGCGCGAACTGCTCGAACGCACGATCGACACCGCCAGACTGCGCCGCTGCCTCGATGCCGGCTGCCTGCGTGCCCTCGCGATCACCGCCTCGAGCTACACCTCGGGTCAGCATGTGACCTGGTACGAGAGCCGCGCGCAGGTCGACGCCTGGTACCGCACGCAGCGTCTGGCCGCGCCCGCGACCCTCGGCGTCGATCACCTGCTCGCCTCGAGCGCGATCCCTTTCGTGTTTCCGGCGGTCGCGCTGCCGATCGGCGACCGCCACGAGTTCTTCGGCGACGGCGCGATGCGCCAGTGGGCGCCGATCAGCCCGGCGATCCACCTCGGGGCCGACCGTCTGGTGGTGATCGGCGCGAGCCAGGTCGAAACCGGGGCGCTGCAACCCGGCCACACCAGCTCGCAGTACGCCTATCCGAGTCTGGCGCAGATCGCCGGCCACGCGATGGCGGGCATCTTCCTCGACGCGCTCGCCGGCGACATCGAGCGCCTGAGCCGCGTCAACCGCACGCTCGCGGCGCTCGACCCCGACGGCGAGGGCGGTGCAGGGCTGCGCCGCATCGAGACATTGGTGATCGCGCCGAGCGAGCGCCTCGACACGCTGGCCGCGCCGCATGTGCGCGAACTGCCGCGCAACATCCGTGCGCTGCTGCGCCTGATCGGCGCGACCGATCTGCGCGGCGCCGCGCTGAGCTCGTACCTGCTCTTCGTGCCCGGCTACACCCGCCGGCTGGCCGATCTCGGGCACGACGACGCGATGGCGCGCCGCGATGAGGTGCTCGCCTTCTTCGAGGACGGCTGAGCCGCGATCAGGCCGGGATGCGCACCGGCAGCGACGTGATGCCGTGGATGAAGTTCGAGTACAGCCGCTGCGGCGGGCCGGCGAGCTCGATGCGATCGAAGCGCGCGACGATCTCCTCCCACAGGATCTTCAGCTGCAGCTCGGCCAGACGGTTGCCCACGCAACGATGAATGCCGAAGCCGAAGGACAGATGCTGACGGGGTCGGACGCGGTCGATGAGGAAGCGCTCGGGCGCGTCGATCGCGTCGGCGTCGCGGTTGCCCGACAGGTACCACATCACCACCTTGTCGCCCTTGCGGATGCGCTGGCCGCCGAACTCGGTGTCGGCGAGCGCGGTGCGCCGCATGTGGGCCACCGGGGTCTGCCAGCGGATGATCTCGGGCACCAGGCTGTCGACCAGCGCCGGCTTCGCCCGCAGCTTCGCCCACTCGCCGGGGTTCTCGATCATCGCGAGCAGTCCGCCGGACATCGAGTTGCGGGTGGTGTCGTTGCCGCCGACGATCAGCAGCGCGATGTTGCCGAGCAGCTCGCGCGGAGCGAGGTCGCGGGTGTTGGGTCCGTGGGCGAGCATCGAGACCAGGTCGTTACCCGGCGGCCGCACGCGGCGCTCGTCGAACAGCCGCTGGAAGTAGGCGAGGCACTCCATCAGCACCGCCATGCGCTTGGCCTCGGTGTCGATCGCGGTGCCCGCCTGCAGGTCGACCGTGGCCACGTCGGACCAGTAGGGCAGCAGGCGCCGGTCCTCGAAGGGGAAGTCGAAGAGCGTGGCGAGCATGCGGGTGGTGAGCTCGATCGAGACCCGGTCGACCCAGTCGAAGGTCTCGTCGCGCGGCAGCTCGTCGAGCACGCTGCGGGTGCGCTCGCGGATGGTGGCCGCGAAGGTGGCGAGGTTGCCCGGCGCGACGATCGGGCTGATGGTGCGCCGCTGCTCGTCGTGCACCGGCGGATCGGCCGAGATGAACGAGGGTCGCCGGAACTCGGGCGGCTGATCGCGCAGCTGGATGCCGCCGAATTCGATCGACGACGAGAACACCGGGTGGTTGGCGTCGATCGCCATGATGTCGCGGTACTTCGTGACCGACCAGTAGGGGCCGAAGCGGCTGTCGGCGCACCAGTGCACCGGGGCGTCGCGACGCAGCCTCGCGAAGTAGCCGCCGACCGATCCGTCTCGGAACAGCGCCGGGTCGCTGACGTCGATCTGCTCGAGGGGGATGGACCAGGGGTCGGCAAGGCCCTCGGCGACGGCGGTCGGGGCGTTCGCGTTCATGAGGAGTTTCCTTCGGAAGAGGTGGGCCGAGGATTGGCGATGCCCGAAGGGACGTGGCCGGTGGGCCCGGCACGCGCCGCCGACTCGCAGTGGCGGGTCTGGTCGTCGAAGAAGAAGTCGGGCTCGAACTCGCGCAGGAACGGGCCCTTGTCGAGGCCGCCCAGGAACATGGCTTCGTCGACCTCCAGGCCCCAGTCCATCAGCGTGCGGATCGCCCGCTCGTGGGCCGGTGCACTGCGCGCGGTGACCAGCGCGGTACGGATGCGCATGCCGGCACGGCTGCCGGCACGCTGCAGACCGTGCAGCGCCTCGAGCAGGGGCATGAAGGGGCCCGAAGGCAGCGGGCGCGCGGCGTGGGTCTCCTCGTGGCGCTGGAAGGCATCGAGCCCGTGGTGATGGAAGACCCGCTCGGACTCGTCGGAAAAGAGCACCGCGTCGCCGTCGAAGGCGATGCGCACCTCGTCGGGATGCGACTCCGAGGCCTTGACCGAATCCGGGAACACCCGCGCGGCCGGAAAGCCGGCATCGAGCGCCGCCCGGACGTCGTCGCCATTGGCCGACAGGAAGAGGTTGGCTTTCAGCGGCGCAAGGTAGGGCCAGGGGGTGCGCCCGCGCGTGAACACGCCGCGCTCGAGGCGCAGCCCGGCGTGGCGCGCGGAGCGGAAGACCCGCAGGCCGCTGACCGGATCGTTGCGCGACACCACCACCACCTCCACCCGGCGTTCGGCCTCGGGGGCGTCGGGCGCATCGAAGGCGAGCAGCTTGCGCACCAGCGCCCCCGCCACCCCCGGGGTGGCCGGCTGTTCGAGGCGTGCGCGTTGCAGCGCCATGTAGGCGGCATCGTCGTCGCGCTCGAAGACCTGGTTCTCCTCCTCGAAGTCGAAGACCGCCCGCGACGAGATCGCCACCACGAGCTTGCCCTCGAGAGAAACCGGCATGGGGTCAGCCTCCGCGCAGAACCGTCATGATGACGCCGTGGGGCGATGATAGCCTTGCGGCCATGGCGATCGACAACCGTCTGTTCGAGGAAATCGCGATCGGCGACACCGCGCGCGCGACACGGGTTTGCACCGCGCAGGAACTGCGCGCCTTCGCGCTCGCGGGTGTCAGTCCGGTGATGCTGCCAGCTGCGGGGGACACGACCAGCCCCGCCCCCGAGGAAAGCCTCGCCCCGGCCAACTGGCTCGCGGAACAGTTCGCCCGCCTGATCGCGATGCGCCTGCCGGGACCGGGTGCCAGGCTGCGCGCGCAGTCGCTGACCTACCGGCGCGCGCTGGCGCCCGGCGACGAGATCCGCCTCGAGGTCAGGGTGCTCGAGAAACGAGCCCCCTCGATGCTGGTGTTGCAGCTGCACGCCGCCAGCGCGGCCGGCGAGGCGCTCGCCGAGGGTATCGCCGAGGTGCTTGCCTGCGAGCAGCGCCGCAGCCTCAGCGGGGCGCCGGCACCCGAGGTTCTCATCCACCGACACGGGCACGGCAATCGGCTGCTCGCGGCCTGCGCGGGGCTGCCGGCGCTGCCCACGGCGGTGGTGATGCCCCATGATCTGCCCTCGCTCGAGGGGGCACTGCTCGCCGCCGAGGCCGGTCTGATCGTGCCGATCCTGGTGGGCGATCGCGCCCGCATCACCGAACTCGCCCGCGCGGCCGGCCGCTCACTCGAGGGGCTCGCGATGGTCGACGCGGATTCGCCAGCCGGCTGCGCATCGACCGCGGTGGTGCTGTGCGGCCAGGGTCGCGCCAGCGCCATCCTGAAGGGCTCGCTGCACTCCGACACGCTGATGGCGGCGGTGGTGGCCCGCGAGGCGGGGCTGCGCACCGCGCGGCGCATGAGCCATGTCTTCATGATGGACGTGCCGGGTGTCGACCATCCGCTCTTCATCTCGGATGCGGCGATCAACATCGCCCCCGACCTGGTCACCAAGGCCGACATCGTGCGCAACGCGATCGATCTGGCGCGCGCCTGCGGGCTCGCCCGACCGCGGGTGGCGGTGCTCTCGGCGGTCGAGACCGTGAACCCGGCGATTCCCTCCACCCTGGATGCCGCGCTGCTGGCCAAGATGGCCGAGCGCGGCCAGATCGAGGGCGGACTGGTCGACGGGCCCCTGGCGATGGACAACGCCGTCGATCCCGGCGCTGCCCGCGCCAAGGGGATCGTGTCACCGGTGGCCGGGCACGCCGAGGTGCTGATCGCACCGGATCTCGAGGCCGGCAACCTGATCGCCAAGGAGCTCGCCTTCCTGGTGCAGGCCGAATCGGCGGGTCTGGTGCTCGGCGCGCGGGTGCCGGTGATGCTCACCAGCCGCGCCGATCCGGCGCGCTCGCGCCTGCTCTCGTGCGCGCTGGCCGTCCTGCTGGCGTACTGGCAACGCACCGGCGCGTCGGCGCTCGCCACCCGGGCCGCGCCCACCACGGCACCCCCCCCGGCCACGGATGCGCCAGCCTCGTCGCCCCCCGCATGAGCCTGCTGACGCTCAACGCCGGCTCCTCCTCGCTGAAGTTCGCGCTTTACGACGAGGGGCGCGCCTCCCCGGGCAACGGTACCGACCCGTTCGTGCTGCTCACCGGCCAGGTGGCCGGTCTCGACGCAGCCCCCCGACTCGAGCGCTCGCTGCCGGGGCAACCCCGCGAGATCACCGCCCTGCCCCGTGACGGGCCGGGCGCGGTCACCGGGCTCGCCGATGCGCTCGACACCGTGCTGGCACGCCTGCCGGCATGGGTGCCGGGCCACACAGTGCGCGCGGTGGGCCACCGGGTGGTGCACGGCGGCGTCGACTACGCCGCGCCACTGGTGGTCGACGACAGCGCGCTCGCGGCGCTGCAGGCGCTTTGTCCGCTGGCCCCGCTGCATCAGCCCTTCAACCTCGCCGGCATCCGGGCAGCGCGGGAACGGTTTCCGGGGGTGCTGCAGCTCGCCTGCTTCGACACCGCCTTCCACCGCGGACATCCCTTCGTTCACGATGCCTTCGCCCTGCCGCGCGAGCTGCATGCGGCCGGCGTGCGGCGCTACGGCTTTCACGGCCTGTCCTACGCGTGGGTCGCCCGCCGTCTGGCCCGACTCGATCCGCACGCAGCCGCGGGGCGCACGGTGGTCGCGCATCTCGGCAGCGGCGCGTCGGCCTGCGCGATCCGCGCCGGTCGCTCGCTCGCCTCGACGATGGGCTTCACCGCCCTCGATGGCCTGCCGATGGGCACGCGCCCCGGCCAGCTCGACGCCGGCGTGTTGCTGTGGCTGATGACCGAGCGCGGGCTCGACAGCCCTGCGCTGACGGACCTGCTCTACCGGCAGAGCGGCCTGAAGGCACTCTCGGGGATCAGCGCCGACATGCGCACGCTGCGCGAGAGCGCCGACCCGCGGGCGCACGAGGCGATCGACTATTTCGTGGCGCGGCTGCGAGAGGCCGTCGGCGCGCTGACCGCCGCACTGGGCGGGCTGGACGCGCTGGTCTTCACCGGCGGCATCGGCGAGCATGATGCGCGCACCCGGCGCGAAACCGTGGCGGGGCTGGGCTTCCTCGGGCTCGCGCTCGACGATGTCGCCAATGCCGGACATGGAGCGGGGAGCGGCGGCCTGATCAGCCCCGCGAACGCGCCGGTGCGGGTATGGGTGGTACCCACCGACGAGGAGGCGGAGATCGCCCGCCATCTCGTCGAGGCGCTGACTCGCGGCGCCTGACGCGGCTCGGCGATCGGCGCTGCCCGGTCCGCAGCGGGCAGCCCCACGGTGGCTATTGCTGCGGCGGCACGCCCGAGGCCTTGAAGACCTCGCCCCAGCGCGGGGTGTCCTTGCGGACGATCTCGGTGAACTCGGCCGGCGTGGTGCCGGTGGCGAGCAGACCGAGCTCGAGGATGCGCTTGCGGCCCTCCGGCGACTGCAGGATCCTGTTGATCTCCTGGCTCATCCGATCGACCGCGACCTTCGGCGCGCCCTTGTTGGTGACGATGCCGTTCCAGCCCACCAGGTCCAGCGGGTAGCCCTGCTCGCTGAAGGTGGGCGTGTTCGGGTAGAGCGGCCAGCGCTTGGTGCCCGTCACGGCCAGCAGCGTGGCCCGCCCGCCCTGGATGAAGGGACCGGTGGTGGCGAAGTCGTGAACACCCATCGTCGCCACGCCGGCCACGATGTCCTGCGCGGCGGGGCCCGCGCCCTTGTAGGCCACGTGCACGGTGTCGAGTTTGGCGGCGTTCTTCAGCATCTCGCCATAAAGGTGCGAGGAGCTGCCCATGCCGAAGGAGGCAAAGGTGGTCTTGCCCGGATTGCGCCGCGCATGGGCGACGAATTCGTCGACCGTGCGAATGCCGCTGCCCGACGACACGATCATCCCGAGCGCGGCCTCGCCGAGCTGCGTGACCATCTCGAAGTCCTCGAGCGGCGAATAGGGCAGCTTCGCGTAGGCGAAGACATTGATGCAGAAGTTCGAGGAGTTCACGTAGACGAAGGTGTAGCCGTCGGCGGGCGCCTGCTTGGCGGCCGTGATGCCGACGATACCCTGCGCGCCCGCACGGTTCTCGACGATGATGGGCTGACCGAGCACCGGCGTGAGTTTCTCGGCGAGGAAGCGCGACACGATGTCGGTCTGGCCGCCGGGCGGATAGGGCACGATCAGCTTGATCGGTCTCGCCGGCCAGGGCTGCTGGGCGAACGCGGCGCCAAGCGGAGCAAGCACGAGCAGCGCCGCGGCGGCGAGCCGGGCCATCAGGGTCATGCGGATCATGGGGTCTCCTGGTGAGTGCGACGTTGCGGTCGTCGACGCGCCCGGATTATCCGACCGGCAGGCCTGCGGCACGAACCGCGGAAGGACCGTTTTCGGGTCGGTACAATCCAGGTCCTGCGCCCTGTCCGGTGCGGGGGGCACGCAGGCCCGCCGGCCGCGGCCAGGCCCGTCTCTTTCCGAGGAAGCCCCCATGGCCCTGCAATGCGGCATCGTCGGTCTGCCCAACGTCGGCAAGTCCACGCTCTTCAACGCGCTCACCAAGGCCGGCATCGCCGCCGAGAACTATCCGTTCTGCACGATCGAGCCCAATGTCGGCATCGTCGAGGTGCCCGATCCGCGGCTCGCCGCGCTCGCCGCGATCGCCAAGCCGCAGAAGGTGCTGCCGGCCACGGTCGAGTTCGTCGACATCGCCGGGCTGGTGGCCGGCGCCTCGAAAGGCGAGGGCCTGGGCAACCAGTTTCTCGCCAACATCCGCGAGACCGACGCGATCGTGCATGTCGTGCGCTGCTTCGAGGATGGCAACGTGGTGCATGTGAGCGGGCGCATCGACCCGCTGTCCGACATCGAGGTGATCGACACCGAACTCGCGCTGGCCGACATGGCCACGGTCGAGAAGGCGCTGCTGCGCTACGGCAAGGTCGCGCGCGCCGGCGGCGACAAGGAAGCCGCGCGCCTGGTGGCGGTGCTCGAGAAGTGCCAGAAGGTGCTCGACCAGGCCAGGCCGGTGCGCGCGCTCGACCTCTACGAGGAGGAGAAGGCGCTGCTCAGGCCGCTGTGCCTGATCACCGCCAAGCCGACCATGTACGTGGCCAACGTGAAGGAAGGCGGCTTCGAGAACAACCCGCACCTGGAGGCGGTGCGGGCGCATGCGCAGGCCACCGGCGCGATCGTGGTGCCGGTGTGCGCGGCGATCGAGGCCGAGATCGCTGACATGCCCGACGAGGACAAGGCGGTGTTCCTCGCCGACATGGGCATGGAGGAGCCGGGTCTGAACCGCGTGATCCGCGCGGCCTTCACGCTGCTGGGCCTGCAGACCTACTTCACCGCCGGCCCCAAGGAGGTTCGCGCCTGGACCGTGAAGGTCGGCGCCACGGCGCCGCAGGCCGCCGGTGTCATCCACACCGACTTCGAGCGCGGCTTCATCCGCGCCGAGACCATCGGCTTCGACGACTACATCGCCTGCAAGGGCGAGGCCGGCGCCAAGGAGAAGGGCAAGATGCGCCTCGAGGGCAAGGACTACGTGGTGCACGACGGGGATGTCATGCACTTCCGGTTCAACGTCTGACGGTCGAGGCGGCGCACCCCGCCGACATCCACCCCCGACACCACACGCTGCGCCTTCGCCCAGTCGAGATGCCGGGTGGAGTCGCGACCCTCGGTTTCCCGGAACCTGCGCTCCTGCGCCGCGACCGCTCACCAGAACGGCCCGAGGAACACGTAGACCGCCTGCCCGCCCCGGTGGGTAGCGCCCAGCGCGAGATAGACCGGGCCGCCGACGCGGGTATCCACCGACACGAACACGCTGCCCGCCTTGCGCAGGTCGTCGATCCGGCGCTTCTCCCCGGGGGGCGACACGCCGCCGGCTTCCAGCGAGAAGCCCGCCCGCACGGCGCCACCCAGGCCGATCGGCATCTGCCCGATCGGCAGGCCCATCACCACCCGCCCGAAGACGCTCGACTGGCCGTCGACCGACTCCATCGGCGTGCCCGACAGCCGAAGGAAGCCGCCGAGCGACAACGGGGCATAACCATCGGCCCCGTGGGAGGCATCGGCATAGACATGACCACCCCACGGCCCCAGGCGAAAGCCGGTCAGGCCCCGGAACTCGAACTCGGACGCGCGCGAGGCGCCACCGGTACTCGGCGAGCGCCAGATCGCCTGCATCAGCGTGCCATGCGTCGGAAAGGCCACCGAATCCAGGGTATCGACACGCCATTGCCCATAGAACTGCTGCGTCGTGATGCCGCTCGAACCGGACAGGAGGGTGTCGCTGAAGAAGGGCTTGGCGCGCGCGCGGGAGCGCTCCAGCCCTAGCTGAAGATCGCCGACGCGACCCAGCGAGAGGCCCGCGCCGAGGCGTAGCGCCGACTCGGCAACGCCCACGCGCGTGACCCGTTGACCGTCGACGAAGACATCCCGGGTATCGGCCTCGCGCCGCCACGACCCCACCGCAAAGACCGGGCTGCCCGCCCCCAACGGCTGCCACCACTCGCCCATCACCGTGCTGCGCGAGCCCAGGCGCAGCAGCACGCGGGCCTGCGCCCCCCAGGCATTCAGCGCGTTGAAGGTGCCCAGCGCGGTGGCCGTGAAGCGCGTGGCGTCCTCGCGGCTGCCCTGCTCGGTCTGCATCTCCAGGCCCAGGCGCAGCGGGTTGGTGCGCCAGGGCGCCGGCACCGGCACGAGGATGGCCGCCCGGCCATCGGGGAGCAGCGATGACCGGACCTCGACGCGCTCGAACTCGCCGCTGGCGTACAGTCGGTCGGCGGCGGCACGCGCCTGCGCCTCGCCCACCGGCTGACCCAGGCGCGCGCCGGCGGCGGCGGCCAGCACCTCGGCCGAGTAGCGGTCGGTGGGCTGGATCAGCACGTCGCCTGGCCGCAATTCACCCAGCGAACGCTGGGCGTTCTGCTCGGTGAGCAGGTTGATCATCTGCTGCGCCACGCTCAAGGCGCTGCCCAGTTCGCGTACATGGTCCACCGGCGTGCCGACGTTGACCACGATCAGGACCTCGGCGCCGAGCGCGCGGGCCAGATCCACCGGGATGTTGCGGACCAGCCCGCCGTCGACCAGCACCCGTCCGTCATGTGCGAGCGGCGCGAACAGGCCCGGTACCGAGAGCGACGCGCGCAGGGCGACGGCCAGCGGCGCCTGGTCCAGCTCGACCAGGTCCCCGGTGCGCAGATCGGTCGCCACCGCCCGGAAGGCGATCCGCAGGCTGCCGGCGGGCCGCTGCGCAAGGCCGGGCGGAATCAGCTGCTCGAGGGTACGCTCCAGCGCCTGACTGCCGACCGCCGCCGGCGGCCCGATGAGGCGGCCACCCGTTCCCAGACCGAATTCCAGGCGCGAGGGCAACTCGAACTCGGCCTCCCGGGTGCGAAAGTCGCTGTCGCGACGCGGCGGCCGGTCGGCGAGCACAGCTGCCCAGTCGGTACCGGCGGCGAAGCGCGCGAGCTCGGCCGGCGTGCGCCCCGCCGCGTAGGCGCCGCCGACCACCGAACCCATGCTCGTGCCGACGACGATGTCGATCGGCACGCGCAGTTCCTCCAGGACCCGCAGCACGCCGATGTGCGCAAAACCGCGCGCCCCTCCGCCGGAAAGCACCAGCCCGACGCGCGGGCGCGAGGCAGCCGCTGGCGACTGCCTCGACGCCTGCCGGGCCTGCTCAGCCGGCGACGACGCGACCGGACTGCCTGCCGGCTGCGAGGCTGCGGTATGGTAGGGCGTCAGGGGGAACGGCCCTCGGTTGCTCGCCGCGCCCGCTCGGGCAGGTCCCAGGCAACGTGCCGGCCCCGCCCGGCGCAGTGCCGCGCTAAAGTGGCGGCGGCTCGATCCATCGGCAGCGGAGAACGACGATGCGACCCGAAACCCGGTATGCACGCAGCGGCGATGTGCACATCGCCTGGCAGGCCTTCGGCGAGGGCGACACCAACCTGGTGATCGTGCCGCCCTTCGTCTCGCACATCGAGAATTTCTGGGACCAGCCCGACTGCGCGCGCTGGCACTCCCGGCTCGGCACCTTCGCCCGCGTCGTGATGTTCGACAAGCGCGGCACGGGCATGTCCGATCGGGTGGCCGACCTGCCCGGCGTCGATCAGCGCATGGACGACGTGCGCGCCGTGATGGATGCCGCCGGCATGGACAGGGCGGCGCTGCTCGGCCTCTCGGAGGGTGGCTCGCTCGCCAGCCTGTTCGCGGCCACGTACCCGGACCGCTGCCAGGCGCTGGTGCTCTACGGCACCTTCGCGCGTTTCAGCTCGTGGCTGCCCACTGCCGAGGCGCTCGAGGCCTTCATCGGCTACATCCAGAGCAACTGGGGCTCGGGCAACAGCCTGGGCCTGTTCGCGCCCTCGCGTACGGCAGACCCCGCCTTCCAGGCCTGGTGGGGACGCTTCGAGCGGCTGGGCGCCAGCCCGTCGGCGGCCACCGCGCTGATGCGCATGAACAGCCTGATCGATGTGTCCGCCATCGTCGGCGCCATCCAGGTGCCCACGCTGGTGGTGCACCGCACCGAGGACGTCACGATCAGCGTCGAGGGCGGGCGATTCCTGGCCGAGCAGATCCCGCAGGCGCGCCTGCTCGAGCTGCCGGGCCGCGACCATCTTCCCTTCGTGGGTGACAACGCCGACGACATCCTGGATGCGGTCGAAACCTTCCTCACCGGCTCGCTCGGCGCCTCGCCGAACGACCGGGTGCTGGCGACCGTGCTCTTTCTCGACATCGTCGGCGCCACCGAACTGGCCACGCGCCTCGGCGATCGCCGCTGGGGCGACCTGCTGGCCGCCCACCTGAAGGCTGCGCGCGAGGAGCTAGCCCGCCTGCGCGGCCGTGAGATCGACACCGCGGGCGACGGCCTGTTCGCGGCGTTCGATGGGCCCGCGCGGGCCATCCGCTGCGCCCGGGCGCTGCGCGAGGGCGCGCGCCGCCTCGGACTGACCGTACGCATCGGGGTGCACACCGGCGAATGCGAGGTGATGGGCGAGAAGCTCGGCGGCATCGCGGTGCACATCGGCGCGCGCGTCGGTGCGGCCGCGCAGGCCGACGAGATCCTGGTCACCGGCACGGTCCGTGATCTGGTGGCGGGCTCGGGCCTGCGCTTCGAGGATCGCGGGTCGCACCCGCTGAAGGGCGTGCCCGGCGAGTGGCGGCTGTTCGCGCTCGCCGCACCCGTCGCAGGCTCCATCACGGGATGACGCCATGACCTGGATCGACGCTCTCGGACACCTCGGCGCGCTGGTCATCATCGCGACCTACTCGATGAAGACGATGATCCCGCTGCGCGTGGCGGGCATCGCCGGCAGCTGCATCTTCATCACCTACGGCTACCTGAGCGGCACCTGGCCGGTGCTGATGCTGCACCTGGTGGTGCTGCCGCTGAATGCGGTGCGCCTGGTCCAGATGCTGCAGCTCATCAGGAAGGTGTCGGCATCCGCGCAGGGCGAGCTGTCGATGGACTGGCTCAAGCCCTTCATGTCGAGCCGACGCTGCACGGACGGCGAGATGCTGTTTCGCGCAGGCGATCAGGCCGACCGCCTCTACTACATCGTGGACGGTCGATTCCGGCTGCCCGAAATCGATGCCGAGGTGCCGGCAGGGCAGGTGGTGGGCGACGTCGGCTTCGTGGCACCCGACCAGCGCCGCACGCTCTCGCTGCAGTGTGTGCAGGCGGGCGAGGTGCTCACCATCACCTACGACCAGGTGCGCCAGCTGTACTTCCAGAACCCGACCTTCGGCTTCTTTTTCCTGCGTCTCATCAGCCAGCGGCTTTTCGCCGACATCGAGCGGCTGCGCCGCCAGCAGGCTACCGCGACAGGGCCCGGCGGGGCCTGAAGGCGGGTCTCGGGCCTCGAGGTCAAGGTACTGCGGTGAGCGCGCAGCCCGATTGGCGAAAGGCGCAGGCGCAGCAACCCCTTCGCTGGCGAACCCGCCGGAGCCCGACGATAATTCCGGGCAATCCCCACTGCCCCGGAAGATTCCGCGATGACCCAGGCACTCGCGTCCGCCGACGAACTCGCCCGCGCCGAGGCGGCTTCGATGCCGCTCGACCAGATCGATGTCTCCAAGCCGCGCCTGTTCGCGGAAGACACCGTCGGCCACTACTTCGCGCGGCTGCGTCGCGACGATCCGGTGCACTGGTCGGACAACCTGGTCAACGGCGGCTACTGGTCGGTGACCCGCTACCAGGACATCATGGCCGTGGACACCAACCACGGCCTCTATTCCTCCGACTGGCGCAACGGCGGGATCAACATCTACGACCCGCCGATGGAGCAGCGGCTGCAGATGTTCATCGCGATGGATCCACCGGTCCACGACGAGCAGCGCAAGGTGGTGAGCCCGGTGGTCGCGCCGGGCAATCTGGCCACGATGGAGGGTCTGATCCGCGAGCGCACGCGCCGGGTGCTCGACGGTCTGCCACGCAACGAGACCTTCAACTGGGTCGACCGCGTGTCGGTGGAACTCACCACGCTGATGCTGGCCACGCTCTTCGACTTCCCGCTGGAAGACCGCCGCCTGCTCACCTGGTGGTCCGACATCTCGACCGCGCAGGTCGGCGAAAAACACCCGCTCAAGAGCGAAGACCAGCGCTGGGAGGAACTCAACCGGTGCCTGGCCTATTTCACGCGCCTGTGGAATGAGCGCGTGAATGCGCCGCCACGCGGCGATCTGGTGTCGATGCTCGCGCATGGCCCGGCCACCCGCAACATGAGTCCGCAGGAGTTCCTGGGCAACCTGCTGCTGCTGATCGTCGGCGGCAACGACACCACACGCAACTCGATGACCGGCGGCCTGCTCGCCCTCAGCCGTCACCCGCAGGAGTGGGACAAGCTTCGCGCCAACCCGAAGCTCATCGACTCGATGGTGCCCGAGATCATCCGCTGGCAGACGCCGCTGGCGCACATGCGCCGCACCGCCACCGCCGACACCGAGCTCGGCGGCAAGACGATCCGCAAGGGCGACAAGGTGGTGATGTGGTACCTGTCGGGCAACCGCGACGAGACCGTGATCGACAACCCGGAGGCCTTCGTCATCGACCGGCCGCGGCCGCGCCAGCACCTGTCCTTCGGCTTCGGCATCCATCGTTGCGTGGGCAACCGTCTGGCCGAGATGCAGCTGAAGATCCTCTGGGAAGAGATCCTGCCGCGCTTTCCGGTGATCGAGGTGGTCGGCCCGCCGCGGCGGGTGTTCTCGAACTTCGTGCGCGGCTACACCGAGTTGCCGGTGCGCATTCCGGGCTGAGCCGGAATGCGCCCTATGCCGAGGGCAGGCTCCACGCTGGCACCTGAAATGATATTGCTCTATCATTTGCAGTATCCAGGCTTCCTGTGCGAGCACCTCGATGAGCCTCATCCCGGTCACCATCCTCACCGGCTTCCTAGGAAGCGGCAAGACGACTCTGCTCAATCGCATCCTGCGGGAGCAGCACGGCCACCGCATCGCCGTCATCGAGAACGAGTTCGGCGAGGCCGGCATCGACAACGAGCTGCTCGTCCAGGACCGCGACGAGCAGATCGTCGAGATGAACAACGGCTGCATCTGTTGCACGGTCCGCGGCGATCTCGTCAAGATCCTCGGTGATCTGCATCGCAAACGGGAAGCCGGAGAACTGCGTTTCGACCGGGTGGTCATCGAGACCACCGGGCTGGCCGACCCCGCTCCCGTGGCACAGACCTTCTTTGTCGACGATGCGATCTCGATGCACTACCTGCTCGACGCCATCGTCACCACCGTCGATGCACGGCACGGCGCCCAGCAGCTCGACGAGCATCATGAAGCCCAGGAGCAGGTCGGTTTCGCCGACCGCATACTGCTGACCAAGACCGATGTCGCCAGCGCCGACGAGGTGTCGGCGCTGCGCCAGCGGCTCGTCCGGATGAATCCGCGCGCGCCGATCGGCGAGTCGCGCAACGGGGTGTCCTCGATCACCGACCTGCTCGACATCCGCGGCTTCGACCTGAACGCCATCCTCGAGATCGACCCGCAGTTTCTCTCCGATGTCGATCACGAGCACGACGATGACGTCACCTCCTTCGTATTCCGCGAAGCGAAGGCGCTCGACCTCGAACGCGTCGAGGCTTTCCTGGATGGCGTGGTCCGGGTGTTCGGCGCCCAGCTGATGCGCTACAAGGGAGTGCTGAGCGTGCGCGGCGTCGACCGACGGGTGATCTTCCAGGGCGTGCACATGATGCTCGGCTCCGAGCTCGGCGCAGCCTGGAAGCCGGGCGAGAAGCGCGAATCGAAGATGGTGTTCATCGGCAAGGACATGCCGAAGGACATGCTGCTGGCCGGCCTCGGCCAGTGCGTCGCCGCAGGCAAACGCACATGAGCTGGGCAGCACCCGGCGTCGCGCGCACGCTCTGGCTTGCCCTGAGCGTCGTCGGCGCGTGGGGATCCGGGCCCGCGGTCGCCCGCAGCGATCGCGGCGCCGCGCCGCCCGCCGACACGCTTGCACCCGTGGTGGTGACGGGCGAGCGCGACCGGCCGGCGCTCGCCGAGGACGCAGGCATCGCCTCGCGCCTCGGACTGAGCGTGCGCGAGACGCCGGCATCGATCGAGGTACTACCTCAATCGGTGCTCCAGGAAAGAGGCGTTCGCAGCGTCTCGGAGGCAGCCCAGGCGGCCACTGGCGTCACGGCAGGCGACTTTCCCGCGGAGCCCGCCAACTTCTCGATGCGCGGCTTTGCCAACAGCCAGCTCAACACGCTGTACAACGGCATCAAGGTCGGGCCGCCGAACATGACCTCGCGGATCATGGATGTTGGCAACCTGGCGCGCATCGAATTCCTCAAGGGGCCGGCGTCGCTGAGCTCCGGAGAGGGCGCCGCCGGCGGCGCGATCAACTTCGTTACCCGGGGCCCGCACCGCGGGCCTGTGCGTCATGAGTTCCACCAGTCGGCCGGCTCATTCGGCACCTTGCGCACCGGTCTGGGATCCGGTGGCACCAGCGCCATCGACAGCCTCGACTACCGCTTCGATCTGAATCGATCAGCCACGCGGGGATTCATCGACGACACCGCGCAGGAGAACTGGCATCTGTCCGGAGGCCTCGACTGGTACCCACGCCCGGGCGTGAAACTCTTTGGCGCACTCGAATACAAGCGCGACAGCGGCAGCCCCTACTGGGGTACCCCGCTGGTACCGATCGCGTCGCCGGGCATCCAGCCCGTGGCAGGAGTGATTTCGGGAACCTATGCCTCGGGATTCAATGGCACCGATCTCGGCCAGGTGACGATCGATCGCCGCACGCTGCGCACGAACTACAACGTGCTCGACCATCGAAACCGTGCCGAAGAGCACTGGCTGCGCGCCGGGTTCGAATGGCAGATCGACACGGCGCTGACCCTGCGCACCCAGCTGCACCGCTACGCGGCCGAACGGGAGTGGCGCAACAACGAGATCACGGCGTTCAACGCCCAGACAACCCTCGTCGATCGCGAACGCTTCTACGTTGCCCATGACCAGACCGTGCTCGGCGGCCGCTCCGAGCTGCGCTGGGACGGCGCGCTGGCCGGCCGCCCGCACCGGATGGTCGGCGCAGTCGACTGGAGCGAACTCGACTTCCGTCGCCCCGGGGCAGCGAACTTCCCGGGCGACAGCGTCGCGCTGGTCGACCCGCAGCGGGGCAGCTACGGGTTGCTCACCACCCGGCTGCAGGCGACCACGATTCGCAATCTCGCGCTCACCGCGGAGAATCGTCTCGAACTGATGCCAGGGCTGGCCCTCGTCGGCGGACTGCGCAGCGAATCGATCGCACTCGACCGCCAGTCGGCAGGCGTGGACGGCGTGCAGCGTCCGGGCTTTCCGTTCTCGAAGACCTGGCGCCCGACCACCGGTCGCGCCGGCATGACCTGGGCGCTCGGCGGCGGGCTGATCGCCTACGGCCAGTACGCCACCGGTGCCGATGTGGCCGCCAACAACATCTTCCTGCTGGGCGCCGCGCAGCCGCTGGAGCTCACCCGGGTTCGCAGCCACGAGCTCGGCCTGAAGCACGCCTTGCCTGGTCAGCGAGCCGAATGGACCCTTGCGCTCTACGACATCGTCCGCGACAACGTCTACGCCGCGCAGGGCGGCAGAGCGCTCGCGATGGCCGGCCAGCAGCTTTCGCGCGGCGCGGAGCTGTCGGCCAGCTTTCGCCCGTCAGCTGCCTGGCGGTTCTGGGGCAACATCGCCTACAACGATAGCCGCTACGCGAACTACAACTTCGCAGGAGGCTCCTTCAGCGGCAACGCACCGCCGAACGCACCGCGCATCGTGGCCAATGCCGGCGCGGCGCGGCGCTGGATCGGGCGTTGGCCCATGGAGCTCGGCGCAAGCGTGCGTCATGTCGGCGAGCGTTTCCACAGCGACGCCAACACCGTGCGGCTCAGCGCTTACACGGTGATCGATGCCGCGCTCACCCTGGATGTGGGTCGCCAGACCCGGCTGAGTCTGCGCGGACGCAACCTCGCCGATCGGGTCTACGCTATCTGGGCCGACCCCTTCTATCCGGACCAGATCCTTCTGGGCGCGCCACGCAGCGTCGAGCTTGGCCTGGCGATGCGATTCTGAGCCGCGCCGTGTCGCCGATCGCGATCAGCATCGAAGGGCTCGCGGTTGGCGCAAGCCCCGATCGCAAGCTGCTGAAGGACATCAGTCTGGAGGTCCATGCGGGAGAGTGCTGCGCGCTGATCGGCCCCAACGGCGCGGGCAAGAGCACGCTGCTTGCAACGCTGAGCGGACGGCGGCAGCCCTGGCGCGGCGCGATCCGGATGACCACCAAGACGGGCGAGCGCCTCGCTGACGCGGCTCAGCGCGCCGCGGGTATCGCGGTGCTCGCGCAGGATGCACGGGTGGAGTTGCGCCTGCGGGTGGCCGAGTATGTCGGGCTGGGTCGACTGCCGCACGAAGGACGCGCCACCGCGGCAGCCGATCGCGCAGCGATCGAGAGCGCTCTCGGTGCCTGCGATCTGCGCAACCTGTCCGGCCGGACCCTGGGCAGCCTGTCGGGCGGCGAGCGCCAGCGCGCGCATATCGCCCGCGCGCTCGCCCAGCAACCGGGTCTCCTGCTGCTCGACGAACCCACCAACCATCTCGACCTGCGCACGCGCCTCGAGATGCTCGCACGGGTGCGTGCCCTGGGGATCACCGTGGTGGCTGCGCTGCACGACCTCTCGCTGGTGACGAGCTTCGCCGACCGCGTCGTGGTGCTGGCCGAGGGTCGCGTGGAGGCCAATGCAACGCCCGAACTGGCGCTGTCACCCGCACGGGTCGCCGATGTCTTCGGCATGGCGCTCGTTCGCCCTGTCCATCCGCACGACGGCCGCGCGCTGTGGGTATTCGAGAAGCTGGCGGCCTGAGCCGCCGGGGCGCGCTCCGTTGCGCCGTCGGCGCAGCCCTCGCAGCCGCAACCGACCATCTGCCGGGATTTCCGCTCTCGATCCCGAACTGCGGTCAGGCGCTGCGCTTGGATCGCCCCCCGCAGCGCGCCGTGATCCACGACATCAACATGACCGCCATGGCGCTGGCACTGGGCCTGCAGCCTTACCTCGTGGGGGTCACCGGGATCACCGGCTGGCATCGTCCCGACGACGCGTTCCGCGCCGCGCTGGGATCGGTTCCGGAACTGTCACCTCGCTATCCGACACTGGAAGTCCTGCTCGCGGCGCGGGCCGACTTCTTCTTCGCCGGCTGGCACTACGGTCTTCGACCGGGCGGCGAACTCACCCCCGCGACCCTCGCACGGCATGGCATCGCCACCCTGATCCTGAGCGAGAGCTGCGCTCACCTGAACCCACGGCCCGCGCGGGCCACCATGGCGCTGCTGTTCGACGACATGCTGCGACTCGGCGAGGTCTTTGGCCACCGCGCCCGTGCCGAGGCGCTGGTGGCGGGGTGGCGACAGCAGCTTGGGGCACTGCCCGCGGGCCTCGCCCCGGCGGATGCCGACCGACCGCGCGTCTTCGTGTACGACACCGGCCGCGACAAGCCCTTCACGGCAGGGCGAGCCGCAATGCCAACCGCGCTGATCGACGCGGCGGGCGGGCGCAACATCATGGACGATCTCGCGGCGAGCTGGGCGCACACCGCCTGGGAGACGGTGGGCATCCGCGACCCGCAGCTCGTGATCCTGAGCGACTATCAGCGTGGCCGGGGGCTCGCCGCCATGCGCCAGCAACTGACCGAGCATCCTGCGATGCGTCGGGTGGAGGCCGTACGAAAGGGTCGCTATCTGGCGCTGCCCTACGCGCAGCTCACACCCGGGCCGGCCAATCTGGAGGCCATCGGAGTCCTGGCCCGATCGTTACGCGACATCCGTCCGTGATGCGCCATTCGTTGGGCTGGGTGCTGGCGGCGAGCCTGCCGGCTGGCGTGATCGCCTCGGTGGCCTTCGGCGGCACCGACCTCGATGCGGGCAGCGTACTCGCGGCGCTGACCACCCTGGCGCCCGGCAGCGGGCCTGGCTCGCCGGACCAGGCCACCCTCGTCGCCATCGTCTTCGAGCTTCGCCTGCCCCGAGCGCTGCTCGCCGCCATGGTCGGGGCCATCCTCGCCATGGTCGGGGTCATGCTGCAAACCGTCACGCGCAACGATCTGGCCGACCCCTTCCTGTTCGGCCTGTCGTCGGGCGCAGCCGTCGGCGCGGTTGCCGTCATCGTCCTGACCGGCGAGGCCCTGGGCATCTGGAGCGTGCCGCTGGCAGCGTTCGGCGGCGCGATGGTCGCCGCAGGCTGCGTGCAGCTCTTGATGCGGCGAGCCGCCGAGCAGGGCGCCGAACGGCTGGTGCTGGCCGGGGTGGCGGTGTCTTTTCTGTTCGGCGCACTGACCCATCTGATCATCGTTGCCGGTGATCAGCGCAGCGCCCAGTCGGCGCTCTTCTGGACGCTCGGCGGGCTGGGCACCGCCCGTTGGGACAACCTCGCGGTGGCCGTGGCCGGACTGGCGGCGCTGATCGTGTTCGCTTTGCGCCGGCGTCGCCGCCTCGACGCGCTGCTCGCCGGCGACGACACTGCCCACAGTCTGGGCGTGCAGCCCGAACGCCTGCGTGCGCAGACCTTCATGGTCTGCGCCTTTGCCACCGCCTGCTGCGTCGCGCTCGCGGGGGTGATCGGATTCGTCGGACTCATGGTGCCCCATCTCGCGCGCCGTCACGCCGGCGTGCTTCATGCGGGCCTGCTGCCCTGGGCGGCGCTGCTTGGTGCTCTGCTGATGCTCGGCTGCGATCTCGCGGCTCGTACCCTGCTCGCCCCTCAGGAGCTTCCGGTGGGGATCGTCACCGCGATCGTCGGGGCGGGCTTCGTGCTGGCCCTGCTGGGTCGCGACCCTCACCGGAACTGACCCGCGCCGCCGCCCTGCTGCCAGCCAGCGCGCACTCGCCGCAACGCCCGTAGAGCGTCAGGTCATGGTCCTCGATCGTGAATCCCGGCGGCGCGAGAGCCGCAAGATTGCCGGGGCATGCGTGGATGTCGAAGACCCGCTGGCACTGGCGACACTGGAAATGATGATGGTGGTGGCGCCCGGCGAGCTCGAAGCGCGGGTTCTCCGCCGGCAGCATCACCGACTGCAGCTCGCCCTCGTCGACGAGCGCCTTGAGGTTGCGGTAGACCGTTGCGATGCCGAGGCCTGGCACTTCCTGCCGGGCAGCTTCGAGTACCTCGTGCGGCAGCAGGGGGCGGTCGGCCTGCGCGAGCGCGTCGCGGATGGCCTTGCGCTGACGGGTATTGCGCTCCATGTCCGAATGCTAACGGAAGGTCGTCCCGCTTCGAGGCTTTATTGATGATGCACTATCATTCGCGCCATCACTTTTTCCATCGAGCGAGGCAGTTGACGCGGTCAGTCGGCCCGCTCGTCTCCACCTCGCCGCGAACGACATCACATGACCCTTCCCGCCCACGTCCGCCCCCGACTGGTCGCCACCGTGCTCGGCGCCCTCGGCGAGATGCAGCTGAAGATCCTGTGGGAGGAGATCCTGCCGCGCTTTCCGGTGATCGAGGTGGTCGGCCCGCCGCGGCGGGTGTTCTCGAACTTCGTGCGCGGCTACACCGAGTTGCCGGTGCGCATTCCGGCATGACGCACCCGACGGCAGCGGCCACCGCCCTGGCGGCCGCGTCGCTGCTGGCGGCCTGCGGCGGGCCGTCCTCGCCCGAGCAGCGCATGCTCACCGACAGGCCGGTCGACCGGCCGGATCTGCTGCCTCTGGCGATGCCACGAGGCATGCCGGCCGCGCCGCTCGCACTGCGGCGCATCCCCTCCCCGGACCAGTTCTTCGCCTTTCTTCAGGCCGCGCTCGCCGATCACTTCCCGGGCGATCCACCCACCCTGAACCTCGACGGCCCACCGGACATCCTCGGGATCGCTGGCGCGCCCCGGCTCGCGTATCGCGCTTACACCAACGGCAACATCGTGGGCATCATGGGCGGGCAGGTGCTGCTCATCTCGCCGACCCTGACGGGCGGCGCGCTGGTGAGGGTCGGCGCGCTGGCCGACTTCGCCGACCTGGTGTTCCCCCGCTTTGCGCCCGCCACGCGCGAGCAGGCCGCGCGCTTCCTGCTTCACGCCCAGGTGGGATTGGTTGACGAGGACATCGATCGCGTGATGGCGCTGGGCTACGAGCAATGGCTGCAGACCCAGTTCGCGCTGCCGTTGGGCGAGACGGCCTGGGACTGGCTCGACGCCCGCGGCTACGGCGTGGTCGATCGCCACGAGTACTACGACGGCGGCGCGCCCTACTTCGATCTCGCGGCATTCCGGCAGCTGATGATCGCCCCCGACACGCTGCGCAAGCGCGTGCAGCTCGCGCTGACCGAGTACTTCGTGATCTCGCTGCGATCGCCCGTGGGTAGCTGGCCGCACTTCTGCTACGCGACCTTCTGGGACGGTCTGGCCGAGCGCGCCTTTGGCAACTTCCGCGACCTGCTGGAGTTCGTCACGCTGAACGGCGCGATGGGCGCGTATCTCAACACCGCCGGCAATCTCAAGGAAGACCCGGCCACCGGGCGCGTGCCCGACGAGAACTACGCGCGCGAGGTGATGCAGCTCTTCACGATCGGCCTTTCCGAACTCAACCCGGACGGCACACTGCGGCGCGACGGGCAGGGCCGGCCGATCGAGACCTACACCGCGGCCGACGTGACCCAGCTCGCCCGGGTGTTCACCGGCTACGAGATCGACGATGCAGGCCCGCGGGCGGCTACGGTGATCGGCAACCGCACCGTGCCCACCCATTCCTATTCGAGGCGGCCGATGCGCTTCACCCCCGAGCGCCACTCCACGCTCGAGGCGCGCTTCCTGGGCGTCACGGTCCCGGCCGGTGCCAGCGGGGCGCAGGCGCTGCGCATCGCGCTCGACCGTCTCGTCGCCCATCCCAACGTGGGGCCCTTCTTCGGGCGGCAGCTGATCCAGCGCCTGGTCACCAGCGACCCGAGCCCGGCCTATGTCGGCCGCGTGGCAGCCGCCTTCGCCGACAACGGTCAGGGGGTGCGTGGCGACATGCAGGCGGTGATCGCGGCGGTACTGCTCGATCAGGAGGCGCGCGGCGAGGCCAGCCTGTCCTCGCCACGCCACGGCAAGCTGCGCGAGCCGGCGCTGCGCATCGTCCAGTGGGCCTACACCTTCCGGCTGCGTTCCCGGATGGGGTCCTGGAAGTTCGGCCTGCCCTTCGGCGATCCGTACTTCGACTTCGGTCAGCGCCTGTTCTGGGCGCCGTCGGTCTTCAACTTCTTCCGGCCGGGTTTCGTGCCGCCGGGCACCGAACTGGCCACCCGCGGCGCCACGGCGCCGGAGCTCCAGATCGTCAACGAGGCCAGCGTCGCGCAATACGCCAACGCGCTCACGCTCCTGGTGCACCACGGCCCCTGGATCTTCGCGCCCGAGCGCCCCGACAACGATCAGTCGGTGCCCAGTGCGCAGTCCGGCGTGGGCGACATGGCGCCCGACTACAGCCGGGAGATTGCGCTGGCCCACGACCCGGCGGCGCTGCTCGAGCGGCTGAACCTGGTGCTGTGCGCGGGCCAGATGTCGGCCGCCACGCGCGCCCGGCTGGCGGCGGCGCTGCAGGAGATGCCGGTCACGACCGCCAGCGACGCCCCTCAGCGCCAGGGGCGTGTCGCGCAGGCGGTGCTGATGATGATGCTCTGCCCGGCATATCTGGTGCAGAAGTGAGGCACGCGCCATGAGCCTGTCCGACGCCACCCGACGCGCCTTCCTCAAGCGCGCGGCCGCCTTCGCCGGCGCAGGCGCAGCCGCGCCGCTGGCGCTGAACCTGTCGCTGCTGGGCGAGGCGGCCGCCTTCGGTGCCAGCGACTACAAGGCGCTGGTCTGCGTGTTCCTCTATGGCGGCAACGACCATGCCAACGCGGTGGTGCACGCCGACGCTGCCCGGCACGCCCGCTATGCGGCCATACGCGGCCATCTGGCGATCGGGCGCCACGCGCTCGACGGCACCCTGCTGGCGCCCGCCCAGGCCCTGCCCGACGGCCAGCGGTTCGCGCTGAATCCGGCCATGCCGGAGCTTGCCTCGATGTTCAACGGCGGCAGCGCCGCGGTGCTCTTCAACGTCGGCCCGCTGGTGGCGCCGCTGACCAGGGCCCAGTTCTTCAGCGGCGACCAGGACCGCCACCCGGTGCCGCCCAAGCTGTTCTCGCACAACGACCAGTCGTCGGTGTGGCAGGCCAACGGCGCCGAAGGTGCCACCGAGGGCTGGGGTGGTCGCCTGGGCGACCTTGCGCTGGCCGGCAACGGCGGCAGCCTCTTCACCTGCATCAGCGCCACCGGCGGCGGGGTCTTCGTCTCGGGCGCCCAGGCGCTGAGCTACCAGGTCTCCACCCTCGGCGCCGTGCCGATCCTGCCGATGCGCAGCGTGCTCGGCTTCACCGGGATGGCCACGGTGCTGCGCGAACTTGCGACCGAGGCGCGCGAGCATGTCCTCGAGAACGCCTACAACCGCGTCGTGGCGCGCTCGCTCGCCTCGGAATCGACCCTCGGCAGCGCGTTGGGCGCGGTATCGCTCACCACGCCCTTTCCGCCCGGCAATCCGCTGGCGGCCGAGCTGCGCATCGTCGCCCGGCTGATCGCCGCGCGCCACACGCTGGGCGTCAAGCGCCAGGTCTTTCTGTGCTCCCTCGGCGGCTTCGACCACCACGACGGGCTGATGAGCGGGCAGCCCGTCCTGCTCAGCCAGGTGAGCCAGGCGCTCGCGGCCTTCCACGCGGCCACGGTCGAGATGGGGGTCGCCGACAAGGTCACCACCTTCACCGGCAGCGACTTCGGCCGGGCCCTGACGTCCAATGGCAACGGCACCGACCATGGCTGGGGTGGTCATCAGTTCCTGCTCGGCGGCGCGGTTCGGGGCAAGGCCTTCTACGGCACGCCACCGGCACCGAGCATCGGCGACACCGGGGCGCCCGACGACCAGTGGCACGTCGGTCAGGGCCGGCTGCTGCCGACCACGTCGGTCGACCAGCTCGCCGCCACGCTCGGCCGCTGGTTCGGGGCCACCGACGCCGAGTTGCGTCTGGTGTTGCCCAACCTGCGCAACTTCGGTGGCACGCAGGCGGGCATCAGCTACCCCGTCGACCTGGGGTTCATGGCCTGACCACCTGCCCTCGCGATCCCGGCTTGCCGAGACGCACGGCCTGAAACGCCAAGCCCGAAACACCGGCCGGCCTGAAACGCCCCGACGGCGCGGCCCGCCCGCGACCCGCACCGGCAGCGCACAATCGCCGCAGACGCCCCACCCCACGGGGCCACAGGGAGACGACGATGAGCGCACGCATGGCGGGCAAGGCAGCAGTGGTGGTGGGCGCGGGCCAGAGCCCGGGGCCCAACGTGGGCAACGGCCGCGCCACCGCGCTGCGCCTGGCGCAGGAGGGCGCGCGCGTGCTGTGCGTCGATCGCGACGAAGCGAGCGCCGCCGAGACCGCGGCCCAGATCGTCGCGCAAGGCGGGCAGGCCTGGGCGCTGCGCGCCGACGTCAGCAGCCGCGACGACTGCGCGGCCATCGTGGCCGCGGCGCGCGAGCGCTTCGGGCGCATCGACGCGCTGGTCAACAACGTGGGCATCGGCGGCGGCGGCGACGGGCCGGCGCACAAGGCCGAGGAGGCCGCCTGGGACCGGCTGATGACGGTCAACCTGAAGGGCATGTGGCTGACGATCCGTGCGGCGCTGCCGCTGATGCGCGAGCAGGGCGGCGGGGCCATCGTGAACATCTCGTCGCTGGCGTCGGTGGCCGGCGCCACGATGATCGCCTACGAGGTCTCGAAGGCGGGCGTCAACCGTCTGACCACCAGCGTGGCGAGCGCCAATGCCCGCCACGGCATCCGCTGCAACGCCATCCTGCCCGGCTTCATGGACACGCCGATGGCGGTCGAAGGCGGGGCGCGCGCCACCGGCCGGCCGGTGGCTCAGGTGCGCGCCGAGCGCGACGCCCGGGTGCCCCTGCGCGGCCGCATGGGCAGCGGCTGGGACACCGCCAACGCTGTGCTCTTCCTGTGCAGCGACGAGGCCGGCTTCGTCACCGGCGCCCTGCTGCCGGTGGACGGCGGCATGGGCACGCGGATCGGCTGAGGCCCGGTGCCGGGCCGGGGCCGCACGGCCCCGCCCGACCTGCGGAGCCGTGAGCAGGCCGCCCCGTGGGCCCTGCGAGAGCCCGGGGCGGCCGCCCTCGCCTACTTGCCGACCAGTCCCATCGACAAGGGCGGGTACACGATGACGATGGTGAGCCAGATCAGCATCAGCACCATGAAGGGCACGACCGCCCGGCATATGGTGCCGAACGATTCCTTGAAGGCCGCCATCGCCACGATCAGGTTCAGGCCCACCGGCGGGGTCAGGTAGCCGATCTCGAGGTTGGCGATCATGATGATGCCGAAGTGGATCGGGCTGAAGCCTTCGGCCACGGCCAGCGGCTCGAGCAGCGGCGCGAGGATCAGGATCGCCGAGCCCACGTCCATCAGGCAGCCCACCAGCAGCAGCACGAGGTTGATCGCGAGCATCATCAGCCAGCGGTCCTCGATGGTGCCCACCATGAACTGCACGAACTGCTTGGGCGCGCCCGAGTGGTCGAGGATGGTGTTGAGGCTGCCCGCGATGCACAGCAGCGGCAGCAGCGTGGCCAGCAGCCGGGTGGTCTCGAGGATGGTCGCCACCAGGGTGCGCGGCGTCATCTCGCGGGTGCGCAGGTAGTGCCACGCCCGCGCCCCGAACGAGGCGCCGGCCGGCGCAGCGGGCGCGTCTTCTTCGCGGTGCACGAGGAACTCGATGAGCAACGCATAGACCAGCGCGATCGCCGCCGACTCGGTCGGGCTGAACCAGCCGGTGTAGATGCCGCCGATCATGATCACCGGCAGCATCAGCGCGAAGATGCCGCCGTTGAAGGCCTCCAGCGCCACCTGTGGGTTGAAGCCCACCCGCGGCATGGCCCGGTTCACGAACAGCGAGTAGCCGGCGAAGAAGAAGGTCAGCAGCAGCCCCGGCCCGATGCCGGCGATGAACAGCTTGGAGATGTCCTCCTCGGTCATGATGCCGTAGAGGATCAGCGGGATCGAGGGCGGGATGATGATGCCCAGCGTGCCCGCCGAAGCGATGGCGCCCAGCGAGAAGCGCTTGCTGTAACCCTGCGCGATCAGCGCCGGGTACATCACCGAGCCCACCGCGAGCATGGTCACGATGGACGAGCCGTTGATGGCCGCGAAGGCCGCGCACGACAGCACGCAGGCGATGCCCATGCCGCCCGGAATCGGCGCCGTGAACACCTGCATGAAGTTCACCAGCCGCTTGGCGATCGAGCCGCGCGACATGATGTTGCCCGCCAGCATGAACAGCGGGATCGAGAGCAGCACCTCGCGATCGACCGTGAACCAGAAATCCTGGATCAGGAACTCGATCTTGCTCTTGGCGATGAAGACGTGAACATAGGCGGTGGCCACCGCCAGCACCAGCACCAGGCTCTGGCGCAGGACGAGGAGGGCGACGATGATCGCCAGCAGGATCAGCCAGTCCATCACGCACTCTCCTTGGGCGGGGCGGGGCGCAGATCAGGGCGCGCGGCAAAGATCAGATGCCGCAGCGCCGACGAGAAGAACATCCAGATCAGCACGGTCTGGATCGGCCAGACCTTGATGGGGATCGCCATGCCGCGCTCGCCGAGTTGCATCGAGCTCTGCACGAAGCCGATCGCATACCAGCCGAGAAAGGCGCAGATCGCGGCCGACACCAGCTCCCCGAGCCGGTCCATGAAGGGCTCGAGCGCCCGCGGCACCAGCCGGTCGGCGAAGGTGGGCCGCAGGTGGCCGCGCTCGGCGGTGACCAGCGCGAAACCGAGCAGGCCGGCGATGGCGGTGGTCCAGACCGCGAAGCGCTGCGCGCCGAAGATGCCGTTGCCGAAGAACTCCCGCGCCAGGACGTCGGCCATCAGGGCGCCGGCGGTGAGCGTGAATGCGACGACACAGATCGTCGCCTCGAGATACCAGAGCCCCTTGAGGAACGCGCGCATGGTCACCTGGTTGTTGGTTGATGGCACGGGACGCGGCGCAAGCGCCGAGGGGCTGCCTGGCGCACGCCCCGCTTCGTGCGCCGCAGCCTGAGACGCACGGCATGCGCGAGCCTTACACCGCCCGCCAGATTCCTCGCCTGACCGTTCCCCGGTAAGCTCGCGACTCGATCCCTCTCGTCTCGCCGCTCCGCCCCACCATGCCGCACCTGCTCGCCCTGCTGCTCGCGACGCTGCTGACCTGCCTCACGTCGCACCCGGCCACGGCTTCGGAGCCGATCCTGATCGGCCTCGATGCGGAGTTCGGCCACCGCACCAGCACCTCGGCGGTGGCCGTGCAGCAGGGCATCGAGATCGCGATCGACGAGGTCAACCGGGCGGGCGGCGTGCTCGGACGGCCCCTGAAGCTCGTCACGCGCGACAACCGCTCGATCACCGCGGTCGGGGTCGACAACCTGCGCGAGCTCGCCGCGATGCCGGATCTGGTCGCGGTCTTCGGGGGCAAGTTCAGTCCGGTCTACATCGAGGCGGTGCCGGTCGCCCATGAACTCGGCGTGCTGCTGATGAACCCCTGGGGATCGGCCGACGGCATCATCGACCATGGTTTGCGGCCGAGCTTCAGCTTCCGGCTGTCGTTGAAGGATGAATGGGCAGCGCCCGCCTTCGTGCGCTTCGCCCGGGAGCAGCACAAGGCCTCGCGGATCGGCGTGATGCTCCCCAGCACCGCCTGGGGTCGCAGCAACCGGGCCGCGCTCGACAAGGCCGTGGCCGTGCCCGGCAGCGGCATGACGATCGTCGGCCACCGCTGGTACAACTGGGGCGACAGTTCGCTGCTTCGCCCCTACCAGGAGCTTCGCGCGGCCGGCGCGCAGGCCATCGTGCTGGTGGCCAACGAGACCGAGGGCGCCATCCTGGTGCGCGAGATCGCGGCGCTGCCGGCGGCCGAGCGCCTGCCGATCATCAGCCACTGGGGTGTCACCGGCGGCGACTTCGCCCGCATGTGCGGCGACGCGCTCGATGCCATCGACTTCGCGGTGATCCAGACCTACAGCTTCCTCGGCCAGACCGGCCCTGCTGCGCGACGGGTGCTCGAGGCGCTGAAGACCCGCTACGGCATCGCCTCGCCCACCGCGATCCGCAGCCCGGTCGGGGTGGCGCATGCCTACGACCTCACCCACCTGCTGGCGATGGCGATCCGCAGGGCCGGCAGCACCGACCGGCGCCGCGTGCGCGACGCGCTCGAGCGGCTCGGCCCCTACGACGGCCTGGTGCAGCGCTACCCGGTGCCCTTCACCCCGGAGCGTCATGAAGCCCTGTCCGCCCGCAACATCTTCTTCGCGCGCTACAACGCCAACGACGAGCTGATTCCGATCGCCGCCGGCGCCGCACCGCCCGCGCGATGAGCCCCACGGCCCTGCCTCAGCGGCTCGAGGTCCGCATCCGGCGGACCTCCTTCGCGCTGACGATGATCGCGATCGCGACGCTGCTGCTCGTGATGCTCGCACTCACCCTCGAGGAGATTCCCGACGATCGCAGCCGCGCCCACCAGGCCGCGGCGAGTGTGCTCGGCGAAACTCTGGCGGGGGATGTCAACAACCAGTTCGGCAACCTGCGCGCGCTCAGCCGCAGCTCGCTGGTCTGGACCAGCCTCACCGACTCGGCCGGCCGCGACGTCTATCTTCGGCCCTTCCTCGAGGCACGCGCCAGCGCCGGCGATGGCATGCCGGTGACCCTGTCCGATTACCGCGGCCGCCTGCTGCTCGGCGAGCTGCCGGCAAGCCTCGACGCGACCCAGGTGGCGCAGGCCATTGCCAGCGCCATGGAGGAACGCAAGCCGCAGCTGCGGGTGCTCGGCGCACCCGGCGAGCCGGTGATGCTCGCGGTCTTCCCGGTGCTCTATCCCTACTCGAACGACGCGATCGGCGCGCTCTCGGGTTCGATCGACGTCGCGCGGCTGCTGCGCCTGCGCACGATGAGTCTGCCCTCGGACACCGGCGTGGAGCTGATGCTCGAGCAGCAGTCGCTGCTCAAGATCAACGACAAGCCGATGACACGCCACTTCCCGGTGCGCTTTCCGCTGCGCCTGGGCGAAGGGGTGGCCGACGGCGCGATGGCGCTGAAGCTCTACGCCTACGACAATCCCTGGATCGCGCCGGTGCTGCGCCGGCTGGCGGGCGCGGCGCTGCTCGCGCTGGTGCTCGGAGCCCTCGCCTGGCGACTGGCCGGCGTGCTCGCGCAGCGGATCACCGGTCGTCTCGGCGCGCTGGTGGCCGACTGCCAGGCGATTTCGGAGGGACGCCGAACCACCCCTTCGGCCGACGACGAGCCCGACGAGATCGGCCTGCTGTCGCGAACGCTGCGCAGCGCGCTGCTCGCCTACGAGGAGGTCAACACCCGCCTCGAGCAGCGCGTGATCGAACGCACCGAGCAGCTTTCGCTGAGCGAGGAGCGCTTCCGCAACGCGATCGACGCGATCGAGGAAGCCTTCGTGATCTTCGACCCGCAGGACCGGCTGGTCTACTGCAATCGCCGCTTCCGCGAGATCTTCCTCGCGGTCGACGACATGATCGAGCCGGGTCGCTCCTACCAGGAGATGGCCAGCCAGTGGTGGCGACGCCTGCACCCCGAGGGCACCGACGCGCAGCTCGCGACCTGGCTCGAGCGCCAGCTCGAGCGTCACCGCGCCGGCGCCACGGTGGTGCGCCAGCTCGGCGATGGTTCCTGGGTTCGTGACAGCGAGCGACGCACGGTCAACGGCTACATCGTCGGCTTCCGGCTGAACATCACCGAGCTGGTGGAGGCCCGCCGGCAGGCCGAGGCCGCCAACCTCGCCAAGAGCCGTTTCCTGGCCACGATGAGCCATGAGCTGCGCACGCCGATGAATGGCGTGATGGGGATGGCGCAGCTGCTCGCCGAGCCCGGCGTCGGGGAAGCCGAGCGCATCGACTACGCACGCACCATCCTGAGCTCCGGGCAGGCGCTGCTCACGCTGCTCAACGACGTCCTCGACTTCTCGAAGATCGAGGCCGGGCACCTCGAGATCGAGAGTGCGCCCTGCCGGCCCGACCAGATCATCACCGACGTGCACGCGCTCTTTCGCGAGAGCGCATGGCGCAAGGGCCTGCGGCTCGAGGCACACTGGGCCGGCAGGCCCGCGCAGCGCTATCTCAGCGATGCATTTCGCCTGCGGCAGATGCTGCTGAATCTGGTCAACAACGCGATCAAGTTCACCGAGCGCGGCGAAGTCGTGATCGAAGCCGGCGAGCGCTCGCGCGGCCTCGATCGGGTCACGCTCGAGTTCTCGGTCACCGATACCGGGGTCGGCCTGTCGCGCGAGCAGCAGGCCACGCTGTTCCAGCCCTTCTCGCAGGTCGACAACTCGCTCGCCCGGCGCTACGGCGGCACCGGGCTCGGACTCTCGATCGTCGCCCGACTCGCCCAGCTGCTCGGCGGCGAGGTCGGGGTCGACAGCCGCGAGGGGTCGGGCTCACGCTTCTGGTTCCGCGTGCCGGTGCAGCTCGTGCCGCCTTCGACGGCCACCGAACCGGGCGGCACCGAGGCATCGACCGGCACCCCGACCCCGCCGTCATCCGCGCTCGCGGCATGGCCGGCACCCGCCGCGGCCGCAGCCCCGAGCGGGACCCCGGCACGCCTGGTGTCAGCCACGGCCGCGGGGCTCCCCCATTTCAGCGGCCGGGTGCTGGTGGCCGAGGACGACGCGGTCAGCCGCAGCTTCCTGGTACGGGTCCTCGACAGGATGGGACTGACCGTGGCCCCGGCCGAGGACGGCCTGCAGGCGCTGGCCGCGGCGACCGGGACCGAGCCCTTCGACGCCATCCTGATGGATGTGCGCATGCCCGGCATGGACGGGCTCGACGCCACGCGGCGGATCCGCGAGCACGAAGCCCGGCTCGACCTGCCCCGCTGCCCGATCATCGCGGTCACCGCCAATGCCTTCGCCGAGGATCGCCATACCTGCCTCCAGGCCGGCATGGACGAGGTGCTCTCCAAGCCGGTGCTGATCCCGGCGCTCGAGCAGGTGCTGCGGCGCTGGTTGCCCGCCGCCCCGTCCGCCGCCGACGATCCTGCCGAGCACGCAGCCGGCAATCCCGATGCCAGCGCGCGGCACACCGGAGCGGCGCAGCTCCTTGCGCTGGCCGAGCAGCTCAAACCCTTGATCGCGCAACGACTTTTCGACGCTCTCGGCGCCTTCGCGACGCTCGAGGCCGCCGCCCGCGGCAGCGCGCTCGCCGACGGACTCGCGCCGGTGGGCGAGGCCCTCGAGACCCTGAACTTCGCCGCGGCCGAGCGGACACTCGAGGCCTGGACCAGCAGGCTCGACCGCCTGCCGGCCCGCTGACCCGGCAACCCGATCGGACGCACCACCATGACCCGTCACCGCCTGCTGGCCATCGACGACAATCCTGCCAACCTCGCCACGCTGGCGCGCGCGCTCTCCGACGAGTTCGTGCTGCAACTCGCGGCGTCCGGCGAGGAAGGGCTTCGCCTGGCGGCTGCCGCCCCGCCCGACCTGATCCTGCTCGACGTGATGATGCCGGTCATCGACGGCTTCGAAACCTGCCGCCGGCTGAAGGCCGATCCGCTGCTTGCGCAGGTACCCGTCGTCTTCGTGACGGCGGTGGTCGACATGAGCGCCGAGATCGAGGGCCTGCGCCTGGGTGCGGCCGACTACCTGCACAAGCCGATCAACATCGGCATCGCACGCCAGCGCATCCGCAACCTGCTCGAGCGCGAGGCGCTGCGGCACGAACTCGAGCAGCATCGCCGCGACCTGGAGCGCACCATCGACGAGCGCACCGCCGACCTGCAGGCCGCCCGCCTGCAGGCCGAAGCGGCAAGCCGGGCGAAGTCGGCTTTCCTGGCCAACATGAGCCACGAGATCCGCTCGCCCCTGAACGCGATCGTCGGCCTGGCGGCGCTCGGTCTGGGCACACCCGGTCTGATGCCGCCGCTCGCCGACAGCCTGCAGCGCATCCACCGCTCGTCGCGGGCACTGCTCGCCACCGTCGACGACGTGCTCGACTTCTCGCGCCTCGAAGCGCATCGACTCGACCTCGACACCGTCGACTTCGAGCTCGAGGCGGTGGCCGAGCGGGTGCTCGACCTCTTCGTGCCGAGCGCGCAGGCACGCGGCATCGAACTGCTGCTCGACATCGATCCCGCGGCACCGCGGCGGCTGCTCGGCGATCCCGCGCGGCTCGGTCAGGTGCTCGACAATCTGGTCGGCAACGCGGTGAAGTTCACCCCGGCCGGCCATGTCGTGCTGTCGATCACCTGCGAGAAGGCGCCGGCACCCGACACGCCGGTCGCCGACGCGGGCCCGCCGAGCGACGAGGCGCCGCGCCCGGCGGCGCGCCTGCACGTCGCCGTGCGCGACACCGGCACCGGCCTGACCGAGACCGAGCGCGGGCTGCTCTTCGAGCCATTCGCACGTGCCGAAGCCCCCGGCGGCCGTCACGAAGGTGGCAGCGGGCTCGGCCTGGCGATCAGCCAGCGCCTGGTCGAGCGCATGGGCGGCCGTCTCTCGGTCGACAGCACACCGGGCGAAGGCAGCACCTTCGCCTTCGCGATCACGCTGCCGGTCACGGCGCCGGCAACCCCGCAACCCGACGCCCTCGCGCTGCACGGCCGGCGCGCCCTCGTGGTCAGCGACGCCGAGGCCTCTCGGCACCTGCTGGCGCAGGGCCTGGCGCGCCTCGGCCTGCAGCCCCGCGAGAGCGGGTCGGCGCAGGAGGCCCTCGCGCTGCTGATGACGGCCGCGGGCGACGGCGATGGCGGCTACGGGGTGGTGCTTGCCGACCTCGGCACGCCGGGCGTCGATGGGGTCGATCTGCTGCGGCGCGTGCGGGCGCTGGCCGCGGAGGGTCGGTTCGCAAAGCCGCCGCGGCTCGTGCTGGCCAGCAGCAACCATGACGAGGCGGCGGCACGCGCCAGCGCAGACACCCCCTGGGATGCACTGCTGCGCAAGCCGGTGACCGCGTCGCGGCTGCGTGAGGCGATCAGCAAGGCCGACGGCGCCGATCGGGCATCGCCAGCCGATGCGCCGAGCGCTGCCCGGCACGAAGTCGCGCCGGCACCGCGCGAGGTCCGCGCGCTGCTGATCGCCCCGGCGGCCGAACCCGCCGCGATGGCGCTGCGCGACACGATCGCCCGCGCCGGCCTTCAGCTGACGATGGCCGACAACGCCGAGCAGGCGCTCGCCCTGCTCACCCTCACCCGCTGCGATCTCGTGCTCGTGCTCGCCGGCTCGCCGGGCGCCGATCCACTGACCACCGGGCGACGCATCCGTACGCACCCCGAGCACGCAGGCCTGCCGATCGTCGCGATCGGCGGATCGTCGGCGCCTGACGACGCCGGAATGCGCGAGGTCTTCAGCGCCCTGGTGCCCGGGCCCTTCGACGCACCGTCGCCGCCCAGCGCACTCGTGGAGGCGCTGCTCGCGCCCCTGTGCCGCGACGCCCGGGAAGGCCCGCCTGCGGATGCCGGACCGCGCCACGGCATCGCCGCGCCGGTGCCCGAGGCGAGCTTTCCGGCCATCGACGGCATCGACAGCGTCGATGCGCACCGCCGCCTCGCCGGCAATCTCGGCCTGTTTCGCTACCTGTTGAGCCACGCCCGCCGCGAGTGCGGCAAGGCACTCGCGCTGGTGCGCGAGGCCCTTGCGAGCGAGCGGCCCGCGACCGCCGCGCGGCCGATCCACGCCCTCAAGGGCATGCTCGGCGACCTAGGCGCACGGCCAGCCCTCGACCAGATCAACGCGGTCGATACCGCGCTTCGCGCCGCCGACACTGCCGAGGCCCGCCTGGCCTTCGACCGGCTCGACGACACGATCGCCGCACTCGGCGTGGCGATCGAGGACTACCTGAACGCCGGCAAGGCGCCGGATGGCAGCACCCCGACCGGGGCCGACACCGCCGCAAGTGCCGGTGCGCGTGCCGCGCTCGCCCACGGAGCGCTGGCCGAACTCGTCGGGCTGCTCGAACTCAACGATGCCGCGGCCATCGACCTGCACGATTCGCTGCGCCCGGCGCTGGCGGCACGCCTGGGCGACGCGCCGGCCGCGCGCCTGGCCGACGCGATCGACAATCTGCGTTTCGGGCAGGCTGCGCAGTGGCTGCGTGAGGACGCCGCCGTGCTGCTCGGCAGCGGCGGGCCGCCAGCGTGAGTGCCCGCGACGACAGCGGCCAGGATGCCCGCATCCTGATCGTCGACGACGATCCCGGGGGTGTCCGGGTGCTCGCCAATCTGTTGCGCGATCACGCACGCATCCTGGTGACCACTCGCGGCGCCGAAGCCATGGCGCTCGCCCGTTCGGCGCGGCCCGACCTGGTGCTGCTCGACATCGAAATGCCGGACGCCGACGGCATCACCCTGTGTCGGGCATTGCGCGCCGACCCGGAGACCGCCGACGCGCTGGTGCTCTTCGTCACCAGCCTGGGCGATGCGCACATCGAAACCGAGGCGCTGGCCGCCGGCGCGATCGACGTCATCCACAAGCCGGTACGACCCGAGATCGTGCGCGCCCGGGTCGCGAACTACCTGGCGCTGAAGCGGCAGGCCGATCATCTGCGCCGGCTCACGATGATCGACCAACTCACCGGCGTGGCCAACCGGCGCGCCTTCGATCACGGCATCGCGCGCGAGTGGGCCCGCGCGGCACGCACCGGCGAGCCGCTGACGCTGATCATGGCCGACGTCGATCACTTCAAGCAGTTCAACGACCTCTACGGGCATCCGGCAGGCGACGCCTGCCTGCAGGCGGTGGCCCGGGCGCTGGCGCGGCATGCGCGCCGTCCGAGCGACCTGGTCGCCCGCTATGGCGGCGAGGAGTTCGCGCTGCTGCTGCCCGACTGCCCCGCCTGGAAGGGCCGTGACATCGCCGCCAGCCTGCTCGCCGAGGTGGCGGGGCTGCGGATCGCGCACGCGGGCTCGTCGGTGGCGGGATACGTCACGGTCAGCCTGGGCGTGGCCTCACGGGTGCCCGCCGAGGTCC